>Ga0154350_117_pt1 | contig 48244 bp, 41 predicted proteins | sample RifGroA2_FD_115878 | JGI IMG/M metagenome (GOLD analysis project Ga0154350, IMG submission 115878) | Omnitrophica bacterium GWA2_50_21
GGAGTCCATTCCGTTTGGCTCTGAACTTCAGGCGCTTCCTGTCAGCGCTTTATGGAGCCATGCCGTTCGGCAATAAACTTGTGACGGCCCATGAATTCGCCATCGGCCACCGCCTTCAGCCCGGCACGCGCCTGGCTTAGGGAATCCCTTGACACAAGAGGGCTAGTCCATATAATTGCTGCGAGGGAAATTTTTTAAATTTCGCCCTTTTATATTTTTGGATAACATTGGCAAAGGAGGAAATGCAGTCATGGCTATTCGGGTTGGCATTAACGGGTTTGGACGTATCGGCCGTTTGGTATTTCAGGCTATTTGTGATCAGGGTTTGCTGGGCAAAACCATTGATGTGGTCGCGGTGGTCGATATTTCGACAGACGCGGATTATTTTGCCTATCAACTGAAATATGATTCCATTCACGGCAAATTCAAGCATACCCTTGCCACCGAAAAAAGCGATGCCTCCAAGCCGGAAGCCGATACACTGGTCGTGAACGGCCACAAAATCAAATGCGTGATGGCCACTAGAAATCCCGCCGAGTTGCCCTGGAAGGCCCTTGGCGTTGACCTTGTGATTGAATCCACCGGCCTTTTCACGGATAGCGAGAAAGCCTCCGGCCATTTGCAGGCTGGGGCGAAAAAAGTCATTATTTCCGCGCCTGCCAAAGGTGAAGTTAAAACGGTGGTCATGGGCGTCAACGAAGGGGAATATGATTCAGCCAAGCACAATATCATTTCCAACGCTAGCTGCACCACCAATTGTTTGGCGCCGCTGGTTTATGTGTTGCTCAAAAATGGTATCGGAATCGAAACCGGTCTTATGACCACGATTCATTCCTACACCGCGACGCAAAAGCCTGTGGACGGCCCTTCCAAGAAAGATTGGCGAGGCGGCCGCGCGGCGGCGATTAACATTATTCCTTCAACCACCGGCGCGGCAAATGCTGTGGGTGAAGTTCTTCCCGCGGTGAAAGGCAAATTGACCGGCATGGCGTTTCGTATTCCCACGCCGGATGTTTCGGTTGTGGATTTGACATTCCGTACCACGAAAGATACTTCGATTGAGGAAATTGATTCCCTGATGAAACAGGCTTCCGAGACGTATCTCAAGGGGTATTTGGGGTATGGCAATGAAGAACTTGTTTCAACGGATTTTATCCACGACAGCAGATCGTCGATTTACGATTCGTTGGCCACGCTTCAGAATAACCTGAAGGGTGAAAAACGCTTCTTCAAGGTTGTTTCGTGGTATGACAACGAATGGGGCTATTCCAACCGCTGCGTGGATTTGGTGACCTATATAGGAAACAAGCTGGCGCAGGGAAGCTCGCAGAAGGTTACCGCTAACGCCTAACCGGGGCGTTTTGATAAAATTGAAAAAAAGTGAAAAAAAGAGTTGACGCTCTGTTAAGTTGTGTGTAAATTTATATACATCCAACGGATTCATAGATAGGGTGTGGGCTTTTTTAAGTTCTCAAGATAATTCATAACGGGCCGATACATCTTAACAATTAGGAACCAAGGAGGACTCAAATGAAAGGCAAAATCGCACTGATAACCGTGATATTTTTTGCTGTTTTCGCACTTATTTATCCGGCAGTATCCCAGGCCGAGTTGAAAGAGGGAATGTCTCAGGGTGAATTTGCCGTTTGGTTGGTTAAAGAGGCGGGTGCTCTTGCCAAACTTGGTCCTGCTGCGACAGGTCAAGACGCTATTGATTTTCTCATAAGCCTTGGTATCGCCCCAAAAGAAGGCTGGGATAAAAACGGAACAGTCGATAAGGCTTTTCTTATCAGTCTTCTCGGAGATGATGCCGGAGATACTTCTAATCTTTCTTTTGAAGAACTGGTGGCAAAAGTTCGTGATTACATTCAAGCCGCAATATCAGACAGACGTTTGAACTCATTCAGAGCTACATCATCCGCATCAGGATCATCACCTGCTTAAATTAACTCAATTAAAGAGAGGGCTGACAATGACAACTTGGACTAATTCAAAGAAATCAAGAATATTTAGCCTTACCTTGGCGCTCTTGGTTTTTATGACTTCTGCCTGCGTACCTGTATCTTTTGCGGCAGAGGGGGGTAGCTGGTTTTCTAATGCTGTCTCTTCGGTGAAGAGCTCCGTGCAGGATACTTTTTCCGAACTCGGCAGCTCCGATTTAGGTACCAAACCCCGTGTCAGACCCCATTTTTCAAGCAACACCGGCTGGGTTTCGGATGGTGACTTGTCAACCGAAGCCAAAGAAGGCGCTTGGTTGATGCGTTTAGCTCCTGGTGTGACTGTCGCATTGCCGGTCGGCGATAAACTTTATAACGAATTGGATTACACATATAGCTTTGTCACTACGCAGGGTGCCGGTGATTCGGACGGGCACTCGAATGGGCACAATATCAACTGGATATCGCGCTATCAGGCTACTGCTGATACAGCTATCGGTGTCGGCAATAACACGCAATGGAGTGAAGAGCCCGGCGCCTTTCATAGGAATTTCTTTTTAAACACAACCAACGCAGATGTTAGTCATAAGTTTGGCGAAAAATTGGATGGTCGCGTTGGATATGTGCTCCAGTATTACAAGGATCCCACTCCGAGCGGTGTTACCGAAAGAGAGCAAACGTTCACTAATAATCAGATCAGCACTTCGCTGGATTATGATGTGTTGGATAAGTTGACTTTGTCACCATCCTTTATGTGGGATGTGCGTAATTTTGCCAAAGTGCGAGAGAAAGATTACAATCAGTATACAGAGTCGCTTGCGACAAAATACCACCTTGGCCCAAAAACTATTTTAGACGCAAACATCGGATGGGCATTTCGTGACTTTGATAAAGGTAACAATGAAAGTGAACTCATTTACGGAGCTGGAGTCACACATACAGTCGGTAGAAAACTGGTTTTAGGTTTAAACTATCAGAAGAGCCTGCAGGACACATTCAATACGGCATTTGTTCAAAGAGTTGATAATCCGGAAGCTGGGAATTTAGACACATTTGATGGCAATTCCCGTGTCGTGAAAGCTCATAGAATTGATAGCAAAGCAACATATTATATCAATGAGAAAAATGTGGTTTCGGCTTTTTTGGGCTTTCAGGCTGCTTATGGTGATGCAGAGGATAATGTTGTGACCGGTGAGAAAAATAATGAAAAAATGATGGAAACCGGGATTCGTTACTCCTATAAGATTTGCAAGTCGGTCAGCTTTGATATCGGCTACTCAATCGGCCGCAGATTTTCGGCCATGAACAGCGCCGGCAGGTCGGAATACACCTTCAACAAAATTGACGGTGGCGTTAATATCAACTTTTAACCACCTAGCCCAAAACTAGGTCCGAATAGCGCGTAAGCGCACGTAGTGCCGGGGACTGGCTCGTCATTTCAAATTGATGTTCAATTCACATAAATACCTGCTTTTGAGCATACTGCTTATTGCGGCTATATTAATTTATCCCGCGGCGTATGTCTTTTCTGAGGACCAGGAAAGTTATAAAATTGGCAAGGAAGACGTCCTCGACATAAACGTCTGGCAATCACCGGATCTTACTAAAACCGCTCAAGTTAATTCTTCAGGTTTTATCAGTTATCCCTATTTGGGTGATCTTAAGGTGGAAGGCCTTTCGACCCAGGAAGTTGAAGCCCTCCTTAGCGGGAAATTGGCGGAGGGCTATGTCAAAGATCCGCGAATCAGTGTTTCCATCAAAGAATACAACAGCAAAAAAATTCTTGTATTCGGTGAGGTTGAGCAGCCCGGTCTCTACAAAGTCAAAGGGGCCCTGCCTGTTCTTGAATTGCTTTTCCTCGTCAAAGGCGTGAAGACGGATGGAAAGCGTCTCACTATCATCAGAGAGGGCGCGCGCGCGATAGAAGTCAATTTGATAGCGCTTCTTTCCGAAGGCGACTTAAGTCAAAATGTGTTGATACGGCCCGGAGACACGGTTTACGTGGCTTCGGGCACCGGCCAAAAGTACTATGTACTGGGCCAGGTCAAGAAACCCGGGCCTTATGAATGGACGAAGGAAATCACCGTTCTTGAGGCCATCAAGCTCGCGGACGGCGGCACCGAAACGGCTGCCTTGAACCGGATTATCATCCGGAAGCATATGGGCGGATCGGAAGAAGAGCTTCGTGTGAATGTGGTCGATATCATGAAGGGAAAAAAGAAAGACGATGTCGTGATCAAGCCCGGTGATGTGATTGTGGTCCCGGAAAGTTGGATTTGATAACCATGCCCGACCCCAAAGTAGCCCCTCCTTACAGCACCAAAGAAAGCCAGATTTCAACCGGCGCTCCCGAAGAGCGTCTTGACGCGAGTATCCACTCGTATGTTTTTGTGTTGTGGAAGCGCAAGTGGCTCATCGCGGCGAGCATTGTATTTTGTCTGGGCATATCCACCTTCATCAATGTGACTCAAAAGCCGGTTTTTAGGGCCTCGACCGAGGTTGTTCTCCAGCCTAAAGAATCAGACACGTCTAGCTCCAGCGTCCATCCCGGCAATAGCATCATGCAGGATCCCACCTTTTTGCTCACCCAACTGCGGGTAATCAAAGGCCCCCAACTTGCGGAAAGAATTCTTCAGAAATTTTCGACCGGAGAAGAAAGACAGTTGGCGGCGGATTGTTTCGCGCTTAAAGGGAATTGGGCCAAGAAAGACGCCCCTTTCACGGAAAGGGAGCAGGGGTTTCTGGTTTCCATGATCCGCGGATTTATCTCAGCTGAGCAGGTTGAAAGAGGCGCGCGTATCATCGCTATTTCCATGACGGGGTATGACGCTTACGGGGTCAAAAAAATGGTCGACACGGCGGCTGAGACCTATATCGACCTCAATTACGAGACTCAAATAGACGCGTTCAAAAAAAGTTTTTCAGTTATCTCCAAAAGCCTCAACGAAATCCGCGAAAAAATCAAAGCCGGTGAAATGGCGCTACAAAAAATCATCAAGGAATTGCAGCTCCTGGACCAATTCAAGGTTTACGGAGACAAGCATCCCATGGTTGTGAGCCTGCAGACGGACATCACCGGACTTTCCGTCAAACTTCGTGAAAGCACCAATGATCTTGAAAAAATGGAAATCAGCCAGCGAAAAGACCGATTTTCTCTCATCGTGGAGTCTCACACGGATATGAAATCCCTCACCGATGCCGAGGTGGATTTGCAGACCATGAAGCCGCTTCTGGAGCAGGAGGTCAATACCAACAAGGAACTGTACAACTCGCTTTTTAAAAAATTGCAAGAAGTCGAGCTGTCGGGCAGCCGCAATGTATGGCTTGACGCCAAAGTCATTGAAAAGGCGGCCGTTCCCGGAAGGCCGATACGCCCGAACAAACAAATGAACCTGCTTTTGGGGTTACTTTTGGGCGGGTTCATAGGCACCGGGCTTGCGTATTTTCTCGAGTATCTTGACAGCAGTTTGAGAAGCCTGAATGATTTGCGCTCGTACCTTAAAATATTCCCCTTGGGCATGGTGCCGATGGTCGAATTGCCGGAACTTGAGAAACAAATAGACTTGGCGGAAAACCCCGAGTTGACCCGTACCTGGTGGAACACGAATGACGGCACTTTGCCTCTGTATGTGGCGGAAGCCTACCGCATTATTCGTACCAGCCTGGCCTTTGGCTCGTTGGACAAGACGATTAAGGTTCTGCAAGTCACCAGCGCGGTAAAGGGAGAAGGGAAAACCACGACGGTTTGCAATCTGGGCATTAGCTTGGCCCAGGCCGGCATCAAAACCCTGTTAATTGACGCGGATATGCGGCGGCCATCCTTGCATCATATCCTTCACATAGACGATAGAAACCAGGGGTTGAGTACGATATTAAGCGGAGATCCGCTGCTTTCCGCGAAAGATTTTGTGCGTCCCACCACGATTGCAAATCTTTATTGCATGACGGCAGGGGTTATTCCGCCAAACCCGGCAGAACTCCTTTCTTCAAGGCGGATCAAATCCATGCTGGATGCTCTGAAAGAGGAATTTGACATGATTCTTATCGATTCTCCGCCTGTCATCTCCGTGGCCGACTCGCCGATTATTTCCTCCCATGTGGAAGGAACGATACTTGTGTCCCGTGCCGGTTTTATCCCCCGGCATATTTGCCTGCACGCCAAACACGCTGTGGAAGCCGTGAATGGCAGAATCATAGGCGGTATCCTAAATTGCGTGACAAGCCATCAACATTCTTCGTATTACGGCTACGGGTATTATTACGGCAAGGGATACGGCTACAGCTATTACGGCTCGGATGAAAAACAAGGCGGCAAGAAAAAAAAGAAAAGATCAGCGGGCGCCGCGCCGGGCAAGTTGGAGAAACTGATGATGCTCAAAGAACCGGTCATTGATATGATTTCTTCAACGGTGTCCAATATTATCTCAATCCTGAAATCCGGTCAGCCCAGAAAATAGCGGGCTCGTGATGTCAAAGGCTTTAAGCCTTGTCCTGATCATCGCTCTCATGGCCGTCGCCCCGTGGTATTACGGGCTCACCCTGCCGCTTCATCAATACGCCGCGGAGGCCATCCTTTTTACGCTGGCCCTGGTTCATATCATCTCACGGCCCAAAACCGGTCTTGATATCTGGATAGCGGTCATTTTGCCTCTGGGGCTCGCGCTCGTGGTGTTTTCAGCTGTGCCTTATGACAGCCTCAATTCCTTTTTACGCCTTTTAGCGGGTATTTTCCTGTATATCATGGTCCGTGATCTGAGCGCGAGCCGCGCGCGGATTCTATCGGTGCTGTGGGCGGGTTTTGGAGCCGGCTGTTTTTACGCGGGTTACGGCCTTTTACAGCAATATAGCGGCATCGATCACGCCTATTGGTATCAACCAGACTATTTGGCCTCCCGGTACGTGAACAGCGGCCATTTTGCCGGTTTTCTTTTGTTTCCAATTTGGTTTGCCATGGCGCTGTTTTTTTCAAGTAAAAATCTGGCTATAAGGCTCCTGCTGATGTGCGGCCTGGCCCTTCTCTTGTGGGTGCTTATCCTTACTCGCTCGAGAACCGTTTGGATAACTCTCGTGGCCGGCCTGATTATATTTCTATTCATTTTAAGGCCCAAGATTTCATACAAGTTGAGTTTCGTCATTCTCCTGACCGCCGCGGCAGCTATGCTGAGCGTATTGTTTTACAAATTGGGCGGGATAGAACAGATAAAACAGCGCTTTATGGATTTGTCGGAAGGGAATTACTTCAGCCTTTATCAACGCCTGGATATATGGAAATCATCGCTTTCGGCCATGGCGGAGCGGCCGTGGGGATGGGGCATGGGCAGTTTTCGCTATGTTTTTCCCAGGTTCCGGATGGCCAGTGACCGCTTTCTCATTGACTACGCTCATAATGAAATTCTGCAGGTGGGGGTTGAATTAGGCGTCTTGGGTGTTTTATATCTTTTGGGCTTTGCCGCTAAGTATTGGCACACGTCTATTCGCGTCATCCGGGAAAATAGCGGTGACGCTCAAGACAAAGTTTTTATCGCGTCGTTTATCTCACTCTCATTTTGTCTTTTCGCGGCGAGCATGACTGATTTCCCTCTGCATATTTTTGCCTCCGGGCTATGGTTTGCCCTGGCCTTAGGACTGTACGACTCAAAGAGCTTTCAAAAGCAAATTCATTTCAACCGGTTTTTTATAGCGCCAGCCATTGTGATTCTTGTTTTATTCACATCCGCTCAGCTATACGCTCAGGCCTTGCATGAGCGGGGGAGAAATGAGGCCAAAAACCTTATGTTGGATAAGGCGGAAGTTCTTTTCAAAAAGTCGATTCGTTTCATGCCCTGGGATCCGGATTTTCACGGCTCTTTGGCCCGGCTATATGACCAAAGGCACGGGTTAGTGACGGATTCTGAAAAGAAAAATCAATTCAGGCAGCAGGCGATTCATGAATATGAAAAGGAAGTATCTCTGCGGCCGGAGCTTGCGGAACCCTATGTCTTGCTTTCCTTGCTTTTGGAAGAATTGGGTGATCGCGATAGCGCCGACGCGAACTTTAAAACAGCGCTTTTCCTCGAGCCCTTTAACGAAGCGGTGTTGCTTCAATACGCCTATTTTTCGCTGCGTTTGGGGAATGTCAATTCTGCCATAGAGTCTTTTGAACGATTTTGGAAAATTCGCAATTATTTGGAAGGTCCGGAAGTGGACCCTAAGTTTATTCTAAATGCTTGCTATAAAATAACTAACGACTATAATCTTTTGCAAAGAGTTGTTCAACCGGACTGGAGCGGTCGCTATAGTCTGGCGATGAAAATGGCTGAAGAATTACGATGGGAAGAGTCTGAAAAAGAGTTTGACCGGTCCATGGTGCTTGCCAAGAAGGCGTTGCCTTATCCAATTTATTGGGAAAATCTTGGTCGCCAAATTGCACAACTGTACGTTGCCAAAGGACGCCACGTGGAGGCATTTCGTATCTATCAGGCAGCTTCCAAAGAGTATCTGAACGATGATGATTTATATCGCAAAATACAGAGTGAGATGAATCAGATTAAAAATCAAATAAACTCAGCTGGGTCCTAAAATGCAGACCGCTTTTTTTGAGGCACAGATTTTATTTGTCCTGCTCGGCGGACTTTTTTTTATAATTTCATTCTTTTCGATGAAAACAGGGTTAAGCATTATGGCGATCGCCATGCTTTTTTCGCCTGAATTTTCAGTCGGATCAATAGGGGTTCGGGCTGTTTCGATCAGGATCGAAGACGTTCTCATTCCTATACTGATGATGGCCTGGCTTTCCAGTTTGGCTATTCAAAAAAAATCTTATGCGCTAGTGCGGCATAACCCGCTTCAAAAACCAATTTTTTGCCTTTTGGTGTTAAGCGTTTTAGCGAGTATTTATGGTGTGGCAACGGGCTGGTGTAACTTTTACACCTCGGCCTTTTACATCGGAAAAACCATCGAATTTTTTATTATTTATGCTTTGGTGGTCAGTTATGTCCAGACTGAGTATCAAATCAAAATCTTTTTCGGGGTCACATTATTTACCGTGGCCCTGCTTGGTTTTTATACTATTTGGCAAGTGCCATCGACCCGAATATTTACCGAACACCGGATAACAGCCCCATTCGAAGGTACTCCTGAACCAGCTACGGTTGGCGGATACATGGCTTTTCTTCTTTTGATTATTTTCAGCATCTTCTTGTTCGAAAAGAAACCTGCCCGCAAATGGGGTTATGCCGTTTTAGGCGCCATTACGTTCATTCCGTTTCTTTTTACTTTGAATCGGACTTCTTACGCCGCTTTAGTTGGGGGCGTCATTTTTATCGCAATTGTTGTAAAAAAGAAATGGCTATCAGTCCTTCTGATTTCCTTAGCCGTGCTTTCTCCTTTTTGGGCTCCACAGGCCGTCCGTGAAAGAATCGCCTTCACTTGGGAGGATGCTAAAAATCCAGGCAGGGATATGGGTATTGATTATTCATCCGCAGAGAGGTTCCATGTTTTTCTTAAGGTTTGGAACACGCTAAAGTCTAATCCTATCAGTGGGTTAGGTGTGGGATCATTTGATTACCCTGATAATCAGTATGCCAGAACATTGCATGAGATAGGGTTCCTGGGGTTGGGGTTTTGGATTTGGATATTTGTGAGGTTGATGCGAAGCTGTAGCTGGCTATACGACTCATTAGAAGATGGTTTTTTGAAGGGAGCAATACTGGGATATCGAGCGGGAGTTATCGGCATTTTAATGCACGCCTTTGGCGCTATCACTTTTTACATCGTACGCATAATGGAGCCGTTTTGGTTTGTTAGCGGTCTCGTTATGTCTCTGTATTTACTAAAACTGCATGAGTATAAAGCAAAACAATAAGTTCGAATGGGGACCAATGATGTTTGATTTCAAACATGCAATTATTATTTTTTTTATAGCTCTCATTTTAAGAGGAGCACTCATTTGCGGTTGGCAGCTAGCCGGACACGCACTGCACATTTCTGACGATACTAAAGGTTATGTTGAGTTGGCGCAAAGTGTCGCCAGAGGTCAGGGGTTTATGCTTGATGGAGTGATCTCTACCCGGAGATCACCGATTTATCCTTTATTCCTTGCGCCATATATGGGTTCAAAATTATTCCCTTTAAATGTCCAAGTTGCCCAATGTATTATAGGAAGCGGATGCGGTGTTTTGCTTTATATCTTGGCCGCAGTGTTGTTCGGGGAAACCGCAGGCAGAATTTGTTCGGCACTTTATTGCTTTGATTACATGCTCATTCGTCAAACGCTCGCGATTATGCCGGAAACGCTTTTTTTATTTTTTTTACTGTGTTTTCTTATTTTATTATATTTATCTGCGTCTCGACCGAAGATGTCTTGGGTGGTTCTTGCGGGAATTGCCGGAGGAGTTAGTTCTTTAACCAAGGAGGCTTTTTTTATTTTCATTCCTATCTCAGCCATTGCCTTGTACGGTTTGACTCTTGGAAGAAGAAAGTTTTTTTTGTATTCTTTCATTTTTTTAATCATATATTCGTTGACGCTTTTACCATGGATCGTGAGAAATAGTTTGATTCATAAAAAAATAGTCTTTCTCACCACCTCCTCCGGTATGACCTTGTATCTAGGGAATAATCCGTCCGTTGATGCGTCACTTTATGGCGGGGAGTGGCGCAGGGATATCGATACAATATACCCTGAGACATCATTAGGACTTACCGATAATCGGGATGTTATTCGCTGGGACAGGCATTTGATGAATAAATCACTAGCATTTATTAGGGGAAATAAACGTGTGTTTCTCAAGAATGCTGTGCTTAAATTGATTAGGCTATGGTTTCCATTCTATTCTGACAGTCCGCAGCCCATAAAGTTGTTGTGTTTGTTTCAGTTTGTGCTTGTCGGTGTGTTTTCAATCTTGGGCTTTATTGAGTCACGCGCGAGGTGGAAAGAATTGTTCCCATTATACCTTATAATTTTTTATGTGAGCATGGTTGCTTCAATTACGATACCCGTTTTGCGTTACAGATTACCAATCACACTCGTTCTGATGATATTCTCTGGCGTCCCTTTGTCGAATTTGATATGCGCTAATAACAACAAGCAATCGCAATCGCTGGGAGGAGAATAACTGTGAAAAAATGGCCAGGCGCTCTCATAAAGATTGGTGTGAATAACATTATAGATGAGGATGTGATTCTCGGTTATCCTACTGGGCGAGCCATTGCAGAAACTGAATTAATAATAGGTGATTCTTGCGTGATTAGATCCGGCACCATTATTTATCGGGGAACATGCATCGGAGACCGGCTTAATACGGGTCACAACGTTGTTATTCGAGAACAGAATATCATTGGAACCAATGTTAGTATTTGGTCTAATACCGTAATCGATTATGCTTGTAAAATTGGCAACGGAGTTAAGATCCATAGCAATATTTATGTTGCCCAGTACACGGTTATCGAAGATGACGTATTCATAGCACCGGGCGTAAGTTTTGCAAACGACAAATACCCATTGAGTGACAATTTGCAAGGTCCTGTGGTTAAGAAGGGTGCGCGTATCGGCGTTAATGCCACTCTTTTGCCTGGGGTGATTATAAATGAAGGCGCTGTTGTTGGTGCGGGCTGTGTTGTTACCAAAAATGTTAATGCTTTTAGTGTGGTGGTTGGGAACCCCGCGAAAGAGCTTGGCAACGTAAGTGATATTTTTCCAGATAATACTTAACACATTGAACTGAATAGGTTGGGGTAAGGCTTGAATGAAAATCATTGCGATTGGACCACTGTATAACGAAGGGCAAAAAGCAGTAAGGGTCTTACAGTCATTTCCCGCTGATATGGTTGATGAAATAGTGGTGGTTGATGATGCGTCCACAGATGGGGCAATAGAAAGAATTCAGAGGGAAGTTGCTGCCCCCGTGACTATCTTGAGGATGGAAAAACGATCAGGACCTGGCACGGCTATTCGATGCGGCATCGACTATGGCTTATCAAAGGGAGCTGAAATTTTTGTCATTTTGGCTATGAATGGTAAGGATAATCCGCAAGAGATAACAAGACTTTTGGCGCCTATATTGAGCGGTGATATTGATTTTGTGCAAGGATCACGTTATCTGAGAGGCGGTGGAAATTTGAATATACCTTTTATCCGCCTGATGATCATCAAAATGTATACGTTGTTTCTTTCTATGCTATTGAGAAGAAAGATAACAGACTCGACAAATGGATTCAGAGCTTTCCGCGCTGAAATGCTGAACAGAAACGATATTAACTTATGGCAGGATTGGTTGGATGGATATCCTATGGAAACATATTTGTACATTAAGGTTCATAGGTCGAATTACCGCGTGACGGAAGTTCCTGTTACAAAAACATACCCGGCCTCAAAAAAAAATTACTCCAAAATACGTCCAATAATAGACTGGTGGCATTGTTTTAAGCCTGTGCCCCTTCTGTTTTTAGGAATAAAAAGGTAATCTCCGAAAGGAAGGGAATCAATGATTGAAAAAAACAGGGGTAAAACGTTGCGATTGGGATTGATAGGTTTTGGGTACTGGGGGCCAAATTTGTTTCGGAATTTCAGCAACCTTCATGGCGTCCAAATTTTGAGAATTGCAGATCAGAATGAGATCCAATTGAAGGCGTTAAGACACAGCTATCCCAATGTTGATTTGTCGGCGGACTACAGAAAGTTACTAGCGGATGATAATATCGATGCCATTGTCTTAGCAACGCCTGTTTCAACTCATTTTGTCATGGCTAAACAGGCCTTGTCCGCGGGTAAGCATGTTTTTGTTGAAAAACCATTAGCCACTTCTTCTAGGCATTGCCAGGCATTGATTCGTATTGCCAAGAAATCCAATAAGATACTGATGGTAGGGCATACATTCGAGTACCACCCAGCCGTAAGAAAAATCGGTGAATTGATCAAAAGTGGTTCATTTGGCAAACTCCGCTACATAGACGCGGTTAGAGTGAATTTGGGTCGATATCAGTCTGATGGAAAAAATGTACTATGGGATTTGGCGCCGCATGATTTATCTATAATTCTTCACTGGACCGGAAAGATGCCAACGGAAGTGAGCGCTCGGGGCAAGGGCTTTGTCAAAAGTTCAGTCGAGGACGTTGTTTTTATTACGCTTGAGTTTCCGGACGGTGCTTTGGCGCATATCCATTTGAGTTGGCTGGCTCCCGCAAAATTACGCAAAATGACTATTGTTGGAAGCAAAAAAATGATCCTTTATGATGACTTGGAGAATTTTGAGAAAATTAAAATTGCAGATCGGAGCGCGCATCTAGATCCGGGGAGTCAGCGAGCCAGGGTGAATTATCGACTCGGGGATATCGTGAGTCCTTATGTTGAATACAAAGAACCGCTGGCACTAGAATGCGCTCATTTCGTGGAATGCATCAGGGATTGCCGTCAACCGTTAACTGATGCGGCTAACGGTCTTCGAGTAGTTAAAATTATTGAAGCCGCAAGCTTGTCTTTGAAGCAAAATGGCAGAACCGTTCACATCACATAATATATATGCTTATGCGAATCTGATTTACTGCAAGATAAGATTCATAGAAGTCACTCCAGTTTAGATCATTACCTTCATAAGGACATAGTACGGAATGCGTAACATGATGCCTGTAGGACACAACGGTATCGCGGGTTTTTTGAAGGCGCGTTTATTTTATGAGCAGTGGATATTGGCCGTTGCACGCCATGATTCAAAAACGGATTTTTTTCCTGCTCCTGAGGACGTAAAGATAATAGAGCCTCCCAGCGGTTATTCATGGGCAGATCCTTTTTTGGTTAATGAGAAAGGACGAAAATATATTTTTTTTGAAGAGTATAATTTCTTAAATCCCAAAGGAGCTATCAGGGTGGCTGAGCTGTCAGACTCAAGCACGTTGGTGAATTCTCCGACAACAGTGCTAGATGAGCCTTTTCATGTTTCATATCCCTGTATTTTTAAATGGAACGATCGATATTATATGATTCCGGAAACTATGGCCCGCCATCAGATACGGCTTTATCGGGCCGATTTGTTCCCACATAAATGGACGCTTGAGAAGATATTGGTTGAAGATATTTTTGCGGCCGATCCTTCAGTGCTTAACTTTGGCGGACTGTGGTGGCTATTTGCATCTATTCGCAAAAATTCGGCTCAGATCAATAATGAAACCGTTGACCTTTTTTATTCGGAAACGCCTCTGGGGCCGTGGAAAATTCATGCGAAATCACCTATAAAAAAGGACATCTTCAGCAGCAGGCCGGCTGGCCGTCCATTTGAGCGGGAGGGCGCATGGTATAGACCGGCACAAGATTGTTCTCGCCGTTATGGTTTTGCCATTTCCATCAATCGGATCGACATTGTGAATCCAAAAGAATACAAAGAAACTTTGATAAGCCGCATTTATCCGAACTGGAAAAAGGGTTTATTGGCAACGCATACTTTAAATCAAAACGGTAATCTATCCGTATTTGACGGTCTGCGACGTTCTTTTAAATATCCGATCCGTCACATCCGGAATTTTCCCGCATCTGCTAAAGGGATGGAGCGGAAAATTGCCTTTTATGCCATTGGAAGCAATATCACTCCCAGCACGAGATTTCGTGTGTTGCCATATGTCACCTTTCTGAAGAATAAAGGGTGGCGAGTAGATGCTTATTTGCTACCGAATTTAATTGATACCAAAATATTGGGCTTTTTAAAGCTGTTTTGGATAGCTATTGTACGTTACTTCCAATTATTAAAAGCTAACCAATATGACGTCGTTGTAGTGCAAAAAGGACTTACGCCATGGAGATCAAAGTGGATTTTAAATAACTTCTTTGCGAAAAAGCTACATTATATCTATGACTTTGATGATGCGATTTATCATGAGCCTCCGATCGTACTGCCGCGGGCGTTTGATAAACTACAAGAGCTGCAAGCCCCTGATTTATTGATGAAGAATGCCAGCTGTGTGATTGCCGGGAACGAGTATTTGGTGCAATACGCACAAAAAATTAATAATCGGTGTCGCATTTTGCCCACACCTATTGACACCAGTGAGTATTTTCCTTTTCATTGTCATGAAAATGACCGTTTGATTATAGGTTGGACAGGCACGGCCGGCACAAATTGCTATGTGAACCGAATTCTTCCAATCATTGATGAGCTTTCAATGAAGCACAAATTATGTTTTTTGTTGATGTCCGAAGACCTTCGGGATGTTTACGTGCCTAAAAGGAGACATTTTGAATTTCAATTTGTGAAATGGGATCCGGAAACCTCAGTTTCGAATCTTCAACAGGTTTCTATTGGAATTATGCCCCTTCCTGATGACGAATGGGGAAAAGGGAAATGCTCTTTCAAGGCAATCCAGTTTATGGCGCTGGGAACGCCGGTTGTTGTTACGCCCATAGGTATGAATCGGGAACTTGTGCGGCACGGAGAGAATGGCTTTTGGGCAGAAACTGACAAGGATTGGTTGGACACGTTAGAGATATTGATTGGCAATGAACCGCTAAGAAAAAAAATGGGAACCGCAGCCAGACAGACGATATTGGACAAATATTCCGTTCATCAATGTGGTCCGATATTTGAAGCTTTTTGCATGGACCGCTGCTGAGAAATAAATGATCGCCGATACTCTCCAGGAGATAACCCCAGAGGCGCAAGTGAAATGGGACCACTTCGTACTAGAAAGTCCATTCGGGCACATTTTTCAGACTATTAATTGGGGTGAGATTGCCAAATTTCAGGGGTGGAGAGTCCAACATTTTTGGGTTTGTGAAGGGGATAGCATTAAGGCTGTTGCCCAAGTGCTGACACGAAGTAAATTGGGCTTTAGTATACAGTATATACCAAGAGGTCCTATATTTTCCGATTTTGAGAGCTTGCGGAATCTAATCGATCATTTAAGAAAACCGTTAATTGGAGGGCGTTTGCTTTCCTGCCGGATCAATCCGGCAACATTGAAATCGACTGCGTATGAGAATTGGTTTTTCTTGAATGGGTTTATTAAATCAACAACCAGAGAAATGCATGTATGCACCTTTCGTATCGATTTATCAAAAACTCTCGAAAACATATGGGCAGATTTTGACAAGAGGGTACGTACCAGCATTCGCAAGGCTGAAAAAACAGGTGTTTGTATCGATGATTCGGGTAGCAAAAAAGCCCTAAATGATTTCTATCAAGTGTATAAAGGACTTTCGGCGTCCAATAAAACCACAACCCATTCCTTTGAATTTATTTGGGAAGTTTGGAATAGGTTCGCGCCGGGTGGCAATGTGAAGATATTTAATGCAATCTTTGAAGGGCTACCTGTTGCAACGGTCTTGCTTTTTTCATACCGTCGCATTGGCGAAATAATATGGCTGGCGAATACGAAATTAAATAAAGATATCGGAGCGTCGCAATTAATTCATTGGAACGTTGTAAAATATTTAAAAGCAAGCGGTTACGAATATTATGATCTGGGTGGTGTTCCCTATGACCCGAATGAATTACCGGGCATATATTCCTATAAAAAAAATTTAGGTGGAGAATTTGTGGAATTCCAGGGCGAATATGAACTTTCAGGAAATCCTTGCCTTTTTATTTTTTGGAAAATATATCGGGCTTTGCAGCTTAAATTAAAAAACTCCAAGAGATCTTTTCAGCGATTGATGAAATTTTTTTCATGAAGGTGATTTTGGCGGTTGTGATTCAGGATGACTTGGAAAATATCCCCGATTGGGTTCGGGAGAGGGGATCTTTTTCCTCTTTCAATCTTAAAATTATTTTTGTAGCAGATGGGACTCCTCCCATTCTGTGTGAATCAATAAAAAAAGAGATACCTCATTCCGACTTGATGCGTTTTGAAACACGCTTAGGCACTGCAGAAGCTGTTAATGTGGCCATGCGTTTTGCTATTAACGCAAAAGCTGATTATCTATTTGTGTATAATCGATGCCTCCCCGTCAGTGTGGATTTCCTTCCTGGACTGATCAAGAAACTGAAGAGTTTGGGTGATCGGGGCGTTCTTTTTGCAGATATTGACTTGAATGCTCCGAAAGCATCCTTTCACCCGTGCCTTATCGCGGTAAAAGATATTAAGAATACTGGATTTGTTGATCCTCTTTATTTTGAATATGTTGCGGATGTTGACTGGATTCATAAATGTAAGGCCTCATCGGTTCCTGTTTCGTTTTCCCCAGTTTCCGATTTTAGACTAACTTTGCAATCAGAACGAATTGATCCGCAGCCACTTTACTATAAAAGGCGCAATCAGTTATTTTATTTATATCGAACAGGTTCTTTTTTTTATCTTTTTTTGATTTTTTGGATCTCGTTTTATGAGATCATTTTGTGCTTTTTTACGACCAGTCTGAAGAACCCCGCGCGCGCTCGTGCATCCGCTTTGTCCTTAGCCGTGATGGATTTTTTCCGTGGTAAGCGTGGACAAAGGCTTTTGGAGCAAAAACCGAGTTCTTTATGGAGATTTTTTTGTCGTTTGCTGCATATTGATGACATCCGCAGTGGCAACGAAAACATACAGCAGCGAATTTCCGTGCAGGTGAAATGGAATCTGGGGGATGAAGTTATGAGCCTGCCAATTTTTGAGGTTTTAAAGCGACGATTTCCAAACTTCTCAATCAAAGCCCGCGTTAATTATCCGCAATTATTTTTAAATAATCCGCATGTGGACGGATATTTAAACGACCCAGTTTGTCCCGGTGAAAATATAATTGATGCAAAAAAAGAAATACGGGGGATATCTAGGATTGCCCATCTGCAGGAATTTTTAGGTGTAGGGGAACTTCCGAACCCTAAGTTATATCTAATCAAAGGGGAAATTGAATTTATAAGACAAAAGTGGGGCTTTCAGAAGGGGAGTGTCCACGTAGGGCTAACGACAGAAGCTAAGTGGTTTTCTAGGCGATGGCCGCGCAATAACTGGCTTGATTTGGCGGAGCATTTTTCGCGTAACGAGAAAATCCGTCTTTATGTGCTCGGAACCGATGATGAGCCGCTTCCTTATGGGATTAACACGGTGGGACAAACCAGCGTGCGCGAAGCCGCTTTGATTTTAAGCCAATGCGATTTATTTGTTGGTTCAGATTCGGGCCTTGTTCATTTAGCTCTTGCCGTAGGAACACCGGTTGTTGGTTTGTATGGGCCTCTTAATCCGTACTTTTTAATTCAAGCGAGACCATCATTTGTCCCTTTGTGGTCTGAGGTTCCGTGTAGGGGGTGCTGGTCAGATAACAGAATGAAGCATCCGGACCATTGCCCCAAGATAGAACCGGATTGTATGACTTCCATTTCAAGCGAATTAGTCATCAAAACTTGTGACAGCCTTTTGGCTGCGCGTTATTCTTTCTTCAAATGATATGTCTTTATGAATAACTCTAGTCCGCAGGTCATGGTTGGGGTTATGAATTGGAATCAGAAGGATGACACGATCAGGTGTCTCGAATCATTGAAGAGTGTTCTTTGGCCGGCACTTAAAATAGTCTTGCTAGACAATGGCTCTGTGGATGATTCGGTTCAAGTTATCTCAAAGAGATTTCCGGATGTGGTGATTTTGAAAAACGAAAAGAATAGAGGCTGCGCCGGAGGCCGGAATGATTTGCTCCGATATTTTTTACAGACAGAGTTAAAGTATATAATGTTTCTTGATAATGATGCCATTGTGGAGAAAGATACAATCAAAATATTAACAGAGGAGATAAGTAAAGTTCCGGGGTTGGGCGTTATAGGCATTAAAGCATATTACGCGGATCGACCTAATATGTTTTGGAGCAAGGGGGGCGACCGGTTCGACTGTATAAATGGAGGCTTTCACGACATGGGACAGGGGCAAATAGATGAAGGCCAGTATGAAAAAATGGAGGAAGTAGATTCCGTTCCCGGGGGCTTTACTTTTTTTACACGAGCCGTAGCTGAGCGTGTATCATGCCTTGATGAAAGATATTTTATTTATTTCGAAGATTCTGATTGGTGCTTCAGAGTTAAAAAAGCGGGTTTTAAGCTTATGACATCAAAAGCGGCTAAGGTATACCATCGTGTGTCCGCGTCATTGGGTATGGAATCAGCTCTTTTTTATTATTATAGGACACGCAACTGTCTTCTTTTTATGAAAGAACATGGAAAACGCTGTTTTATCCGATTTTTTCTGGCATATTTATTGCTCAAAAGTCCGGCTTTGATTTATATGCTCTTGCGTTCTCGCAAATATAAGCAAGCCTGTGGAGTGATGCTTGGGTTCTGGGATGCGTTACTGGGTAGATGGCATGAGTGTAAACATAAAGTACTTTTTTAACTTTCAAATGTTTAGGAGGAGATAACAACATGAAATCAGCTTTGGTAACTGGCGCTGGCGGGTTCATCGCGCACCATTTGATTAAATTTTTAAAATCCCGTGACTATTATGTCAAAGGAGTTGATATTAAGCAGCCCGAATTCTCTGATACGCGTGCAGATGAATTCACTCTATTAGACCTCCGGCAATACGATAACTGTGAAAAAGCATTTCAATCACAACAAAAAGTTTCGGAAGTTTATCATTTGGCCGCGGACATGGGTGGTATGGGATTTATACATTCAGCAGCCTGTGATATTATGCGTAATAGCGCACTGATCAATATCAACATGATCAATGCCGCTTCACATCACGAAATCGAAAGATATTTTTTTTCCTCGTCAGTCTGCGTCTATCGCAACATGAAAATAGGTGAGCCCGAATTAAACGAATTGCAGGCTTACCCGGCCCTGCCCGATAATGAGTATGGGTGGGAAAAGCTTTATGCTGAACGAATGGCTCTTGCTTACGGTAAAGAGTACGGATTTAAAGTGCGAATAGCACGATTTCAAAATTGTTTCGGACCTGAGGGCACATGGTGCGGAGGCAGAGAAAAAGCACCCGCTGCCTTATGCCGTAAAGTGGCCGAAGCTGACAACGACGGTACGATTGAGGTGTGGGGCGATGGTTCCGCAGTCCGGTCGTATACCTATGTTGATGATATGGTTGAAGGGATATACCGACTCACACAGTCCGAACTTGAGGGCCCCGCAAATATAGGAAATCCGGAATACGTAAGCGTGGATGAGTTGGTGGGCATTATTTCAAAAGTTGCTCATAAAAAAATTAAAATAAAACATATCGACGGTCCTGTCGGTGTTGAGTCAAGGAATTTTAGTAACGCTAAAATTTATACTGCTGGTTGGACGCCCAAGTTCACCACGGAAGCTGGAATAAGTTTAACTTATCCCTGGATAGAGTCGCAGGTAAAGAATAAAAATGGTATATGTCGATAATTTGAAAAAATATATCAAGTCGCAAGCCTGGTTTTCCCATGTGATGGGTTTTTGTGAAAAGGTGGCCGAATTTTTTGAGATCAAGATAGAATCTCATCGGTGGTCGCCCCATGAGGAGAAAATGGCCAAGTTTTACGCCCAATTCATAAGAGCCGGCGGCTTGTGTTTCGATGTGGGTGCTAATGTGGGCAACCGGGTCAAGGTTTTTTTAAGGCTCGGCAGCAATGTTGTCGCGGTCGAACCACAAAGAAATTGCAGCCGTATCCTGAAGATTGGTTACGGAGGGAATGATCGCTTTGTGCTTGTGCAAAAAGCCCTAGGCAAGGCTGAAGGAAAAGCAGAAATTATCAAGGGGAGTTCTCATGCCTTATCATCGCTGTCTACCGATTGGATCCGGAGAGTCAAGGAGAGCAACCGTTTTGGCGAAAGGACTTGGGTTGACAAGGAGCCGGTCGAACTGACAACCCTGGACCAGTTGATAGCGAAGTACGGTAAGCCCGATTTTATTAAAATCGATGTTGAAGGTTATGAATACGAAGTGATTCAGGGGTTAACAGGTCTGGTTGATGGTATGTCTATCGAATTCATACCAGAATTTATCGACCCGGTAATTCGCTGTATAAATCACTTGAAAGAGCTTGGGGATATCGTTTTGAATTATTCTGTCGGCGAATCGATGGAGCTTAGGTTGAACGCATGGGTTGCGCCGCAAGAAATGATCGGTATTTTACGTGCTTTGCCGGAGGATAATATTTTATTCGGCGATGTCTATGTGATAACCCGGCAGCGATTAACTTTGAAAAAAAGTGCCGATTGATATGATAGTACAGCTTAAAAGGAGCATTGTTGACCTGGCTCAGACCATTTATAAGAAATATGAAAGTAAATACCTTTTCGACATACAGGTGAAATTGCTCAAGGGGTATGATGTGAATTGCATTGTGGATGTGGGGGCAGCCAAGGGTGAAGTTGCGCGGGAATACAGAAAACGGTTTAAATCAACGATGATTTATTGCGTTGAACCTTTCGATGCATCCTATCGTACGTTAGTAAGGAATGTTGCGAGTGATTCACGGATAAAGACGCGACAGCTGGCGATTTCCGATAAGGTAGGGGTGGCAGAACTGTACAGCAATGAATGTGCGGCTACAAATTCTTTGCACAAAGTGGATAAAAATGCGAGTCATTATTGGGCGCCAGAACTTTTGATGGCTAAAGGAGTGAATCGTATCCAAACTACCACAATTGATGCTTTCTGTGAAAGTGAAAATATTTCTAGAATTGACATTCTCAAGATGGATATACAGGGTGGTGAAATTGCGGCCCTGTCGGGTGCCCGGAAAATGGCGGCAGATGACCGGATTTTGATGATTTATACGGAAATTTTGATGGTCCCGACTTATGAGGGGCAATCGTCGCTGCTGGAGTTTCTAAGCTGTTTTAGCGAAATGGGTTTTACGCTTTTTGACATGGGCAATTTTCTGCATGACACTAAAGGCCAAGTGAAACAATGCGACGCGGTATTTATCAATCGTACGTTAGCTAATACCCTCCACCGTTAATTCGACTGGTATGATCATCGTTAAATTAAAGGCTGGCCTGGGCAACCAGTTGTTCCAATACGCGACCGGCAGGAAATTAGCCATTTACCACAATACGGCGTTAAAATTGGACATCTCATCATTTGAAGGGGATTCCTTCCGCCAATACGCTCTGTCCTCTTTTAATGTGGAAGAGACGTTTGCCAGCAAAGAGGACATGGCGGCTGTTTTTCGGGTGCCTGAAAATAAGATTGCGAGGTGTTTTTATCGCATCTGTGAATTTATGCGGCCACATTATCGCCGTCATGTATTCAATGAACGTCTCCTTGGGATATATGATTCAAGTATTTTGAAAACTGGCCCGACGGTATATCTCAACGGCTATTGGCAAAGCGAAAAATATTTTTCAGATATCCGGAGCATTTTACTCAAGGAATATTCTGTTAAGAATCCGCCGGATAAGGTCAACAGTACGGTGTTAGAGTCGATCAGCCGTATCCAGTCGGTTAGCCTTCATGTGCGGAGGGCTGATTATATAACTCACCGCAATACGGCCGAAAGATACCATGTATGTGATGCCAACTACTATGCTCGCGCGGTCGATTATGTTGTTCAACGTATCGTTGGTGATATTAGTTTATTTGTTTTTTCGGATGATATGGAGTGGGCGAAGGATCATCTGAAGTTTGAAATTCCAACTTTTTATGTCACCCATAATCTGAACAAGGATTGTGAGGATTTGCGCCTCATGCGGGCCTGTAAACACAATATAATAGCAAATAGTTCGTTTGGTTGGTGGGCCGCATGGCTGAATGATAATCCCGATAAAATTATTATTGCGCCTAAAAAATATTTCAAAGATACGACATTAACTATGACTGATTGGTATGCTGAAAAATGGGTGCGCCTATAGCCTCTTATGCCTGAAAAAAATATTCGGAAAGATAGCGTAAGTATTGCGCACTCGATTAGTCTTAACAGTACCGCTATTTTTATTTCCGAAATATTTTCTAAGTTTGGCTCTTTTATTATCACGATATTTTTAGTCCGGCATTTGGGTAAAGAGTCTTACGGGCTGCTGGTTTTTGCCTTTACTTATGTAGAGATGTTTTTGGGAATTTCAAATTTCGGCGTTAATTCCATAGTGGTCCGTGAACTCACCATTTTAAAGGGAAAGGAACTCGCATATTTCTGGCGAAACGCCTTTTTTTTAAGGTTAATCCTTACGGGATTTACCTTAATAGGCGCTTTGCTTGCGGCAAGCACATTTTATCGCCATGAATCGAATACGCTAGCCGCCTTGATGTGGGTATCTTTGTGTCTATTGGTCGAGATTCGGTCGATTTATTCGTCAGTTCTTATTGCGAATATGAAACCTTCTTGGAGCGCAGGTGTCAGTCTGGCAAAGGTTTTTCTTTACGCCGGATTGGCATTGTTTTTTTTAAAGCTGGGCAGGGGAGTTGTTGGTGTTATTCAAGCAAGCTTAGCTGCTTCCTTTGTTGCCATGCTGTGCGACCGCGCACTTTCAAAAAAATTCTTACCTGCCGGTGGCGCTATAGATTTTAATCAAATGAAGAAAATTTTATCCTGGTCGTGGCCGCTTGCCGCCTCTTCATTGCTGACGATTATGCAGCTCCGATTGGACATCTTTATGCTTAAGACATTTATGCATGACGCAGAAGTTGGTAGCTATGGCGTTGCCGTGCGCCTGATTGAAGGGGCCTATATGTTGTCGTCGGCTGTCGCTGTTGCAATTTATCCGCTTTTGAGCCGCGCCTTTACAGAAGACAGGTTGTTTTGGGGACGACTGGTCAATATAGTGTTGCGCATGCTTCTTATTTTAAGCATTCCTTTTGCCGTTATCATGGGGCCATTATCGGCCCCATTAATCCATCTCTTATTTGGTCCTAACTTGCGCGATAGTTCCAGCATATTAAACATCCTATGCTATGCTGTTCCAATAGGTTACGTTAATGTTCTTTTGGCTAATCTACTGATAATCGGACGGTGGCAGAAACTTGAATTTTATGCATCCATTGCGACTACCCTGACGAATACTCTGGCGAATATGATATTAATCCCCGCTTTAAAAGGCCAGGGCGCGGCATGGGCTACGTTACTATGCCAGATCGTTGCGCTAATTACATTGGGTCTAATGCTGTATCGAAAGTCCAATTTTAATCTAGAATATTCAAGACTGCTCAAGCTGGGAGCCGTAGGATTGATTTGTCTGATATTGAACTATGCTTTGCGAGGGATGCTTGAGTGGATGTTTTTGGGGGTGGGATTGCTCGTCGTTTTTTGGGCCTTTTCGCTCATGACTTTGGATTCGAAGGAAAAAGCTCTGGCTCGAGGCATTGTTCGTAAAATATTTCCGTGGGGCGTTGAAACTTGTTAGCCGCAAGCCGCCTCGTTTTATATTCGGGAGTTTCTGATTGTGCTGTTTAATTCGCTTGAGTTTTTGATATTTTTTCCGGCCGTCACGATCCTTTTTTTTATCTTACCCCATAGATACCGTTGGTTCATGCTTTTGGTTGCTAGCTGCGTTTTTTATATGGCATTCATCCCTGTGTATGTTTGCGTATTGTTTTTGACTATTTTTATTGATTATTTTGCCGGCATTTTTATTGAGAATACGCACGGGATTAAACGAAAGCTCTACCTTGTGGTTAGTATTATTTCGACATGTGCCGTTTTATTTGTTTTTAAGTATTACAACTTTTTTGCCGCAAATGTTGCCATGCTCTGTGATTTATTGAACCTGCCCCATCCGGTCCATCCTTTATCCTTGATCCTTCCAATTGGGCTGTCCTTTCACACATTTCAAAGTTTGAGTTATGTTATTGAAGTTTACCGAGGCCAACAAAAAGCTGAGAAAAAGTTCGGAATTTATGCTTTGTATGTCATGTTTTATCCACAGCTGGTGGCCGGCCCCATCGAAAGGCCTCAGAATTTACTTCATCAATTTTATGAAAAACACACTCTGGATTATGTTCGGATCACTGACGGTCTTAAATTAATACTCTGGGGGTTTTTTAAGAAAATTGTGATTGCCGATCGCCTGGCAATTTATGTCAGCGCGATTTACGATCACCCGGGTGAGTACCATGGGCTCCCGGTTATTCTCGCGACTTATTTTTTTGCTTTTCAGATTTATTGTGATTTCTCGGGTTATTCCGATATTGCGATTGGCTGTGCCAAGGTGATGGGATTTGATTTGATGCAAAATTTTAACCGCCCGTATTTCTCTAAGTCTATCTCGGAATTCTGGCATCGTTGGCACATTTCTCTATCGACTTGGTTCCGGGATTATTTATATATTCCTATGGGCGGAAATAGGGTGGGGAAGACGAGGTGGTATGCCAATATTTTCCTTGTTTTCCTTATCAGCGGTTTTTGGCATGGTGCAAACTGGACATTTGTTGTTTGGGGCGCTTTGCACGGGTTTTATCTTCTGTTCTCCATTTGGACCCAGGAAATTCGGAGTATGTTAGCAGATGCCTGTCGGCTCAGAACTTTTCCGCGAATAGAAAAATGTGTCCGGATTTTGATGACTTTTCATTTGGTGCTGTTTTCGTGGGTTTTTTTTCGCGCCCGGTCTATTTCCGATGCCCTTACAATTTTTCATGACATGTTTTGTTTTGATTTTTCTGGGCTTGGAATTAATGTCGCGGAATTCGGGCGCTATGAATTAATGGTGGCTTTTTTTTCAATTTCGATCATGGAACTGGTACATTTTGCTCAACGGAACACCAGGATTCTTGAAGTCCTGTCACAAAAACCGATTTGGTTAAGATGGGCGGTTTATTATGGGGTATTGTTCGGTATTTTAATGTTTGGCGAATTCAAAATATCTCCATTTATTTATTTTCAGTTTTGAGTGAAACTATGCCAAAACCATTTATTAAAGTCATAGGGTTCATTTCCGTAGCAGGCGTTATTCTCGCTTGCCTGGCGGTAATCAGCGGGCAGCATCCCGTGAGCGTGAGGGATCGGGAGTTTGACGCGATTATCGAAGAGGCAGTGGCAAAAATCTATTCAACGGAATCCGTAAGCTTTCAGGCATTAGTGGCTGGCTGTTCTCATGGTCGGGCAATCAATCTTGATGATATGGGGTTGAAGGGGGTAAACCTTTCAATGCCGTGGCTTGACTTCTTCGAAACGGATTATCAACTGCGGTTATTGCTGCCCAGGCTTTCAAATGTCCGAACCGTATTTATTGCCATCCCATATTTTGCATTTGTTTGGGATAATGGCTTGAGTCAAGATAGTCAACTATTGCTCAGCCGGAGGTTGTTTTACTATCGGGCGCCAACCATACAATTCATGCCGGGAGACGTTAAAAATTTTATTAAAGGAAAGATGTGGCGACTGTTACGGGCGGATCATTGGGGGAATGTGTTTTTTTCTAGCGGGACTTTCGCCACAGCCAATCAAAATGGTAGCCCGATGCCGGATGCGTTTTCTGAAAATCCGGCACTTCTCGAGCAGGAGGCGCGGAAGCGTGTTGATGAAACGGTTGCTTATTGTCAGCAAGTTATCGCGAGAGATTCTGAAGTCCGCGAAAGGGTATTCGGACTGTTAGTTGCATTGATTAATGACCTGGCGGCCAGAAATGTCCGTGTGATTTTATTCACCCCGCCTTATTATTTCAAGTATACGGAATATTTTAGAGCAGAAATCATTCGCCATATGCGCGACACTATGCGGCGTCTCCAAGGGGCCTGTAATGTTGAATACTATGATTTCTCGGAGAGTTTGGATTTTATTAGAAGTGAACATTTTTTTGAAAATAGCGATCATTTAAACAAAGGCGGCGTTCACATGTTCTCACTGAAATTGGAGAAGGTGATATCGGATAATAAGCGTAATTGATTTTGTGAGTGCTGAGAGTGAAACATTAAGATCAAAAGAACAGATGGGATGATGTTAATCAAAATATGAAGGACCAAGAAAGACGGACGCGTTTACCTATAGGGATAATTCGCGTAATTATCTTGCTGATAGCGGTATTTTTTTTCGCGGGGGCCATGGAAGGCGGCGCTATTATCTACAATTTAATTACGAGATCACCGACGACATTGTATCGATTGCGGCAGCTTAAGCCGCCCCCCTATCGTGATGCTTCGTATTTTTCCCAAGAATTTATTTCAGAATCCTTTAGACAACCTGGAGGATGGCAATATCCGAAGGGCACACAACTGATCATACCAAATGATTTTAGCGGAAAATACTTCAATGTTGCAGATGGTAAGCGAAGAACTGCATTTCAACCGGATGATTTTGAACATGCGGTTTATGTCTTCGGGGGATCGACGGTCTACTGTTCGGAAGTGCCTGATGAGTTTACAATGCCCAGCAGGCTCCAACTCATTTTGGGGCAGCGGTACGGCAAAAAATACCTCGTCGAGAATTATGGGACGACAACTGTTTCGGTTGCTCAGCAGGTTGAAAGACTGAAGACGGTCCGTCTGGCGAAGGGTGACATCGTTGTTTTTTTTGACGGTGATAATGATGTATACCAAAGGGTCTATCTGGCGGCTGGAAATCAATCGGAATTGCAGAAAAAACGTGATGCTTTCAATAAGATGAACTTCCTGCTAAAATTACGCTTTTGGATTTATTTGAATTTTGTTGATAGATCACAATTTGTTAAAACGTTCATGAATCCATACAATGTTACTATCCCAAATCATTTAACGAATGAAGTCCAGCGTCAGCATATTTGTGAAGAACTGTATTTGGCGTACAAAGCCAATATTTTGGAAGCGAATCGCATAGCGAGTGCTGCTGGAGCACGCTTTTTCCACTTTCTCCAGCCAAACCTTTTTACAATGGGCAAGCGAACGAAGTACGAGGAAGCATTGATTCGGAATCGGTATATTACGCCGGTTGGTTTTGAAATTGCAGTTAGAATAGCGTACCCGGTTTTAAGAAAAGTCGTTAGCGACATTGCGGCCGAATGCCGCTCCAGTGATTTTTCGACCTTGCTAAGTGGTCGAACATTAAATGAAGAGTTTTATTTGGATGCATGGCATGTCAATGACCGTGCTAATCAGATTGTAGCCGAAAGTATAGCAAATATTATTACCGGCGCGGGAGACCAAAAAGAATCCGGCACAGTTACTGGTAGCTCGGCAGGACGTTAAATTATGGCAACAATATTAGGGCTTAGTTTTTTCTTCCACGATAGCGCCGCTGCGCTTGTTCGAGATGGACAGGTGGTGGCTGCGGTTGCCGAGGAGCGGCTTTGTCGACGCAAGCATTTCAACGGCTTTCCCAAGCTTTCAATCGAGTTTTGCCTTAACGCTGGCGGAATCAAAAACATTAACGAGATTGATGCTATTGTTTTTTATGAAAAACCCGTCGTTAAACTTTTCCGAATTATTGAAATGATGGTTCGAACCTGGCCGCTAAGTTTTATGACGTTTGTCAGAAAATTACCGACGTTCCTAACAGTCAAGCTCCCGGTCTTTGATGTGATCCAAAAAAACCTTCCGGGCTATCGCGGGGAGATTTTATTCTCCGATCATCATTTAAGTCATGCGGCCTCCGCATTTTATTGTAGTCCGTTTGATCACGCGGCCATACTGACCATGGACGGTGTGGGTGAGTGGGAAACAACTACGATTGGCGAAGGGAATGGAAGGGAAATCACATTGCGGAGATCGATCTCGTTTCCGCACTCGGTCGGATTGCTTTATTCCGCTTTAACGAGCTACCTTGGGTTTGAGGTCAATGACGGTGAGTGGAAGGTCATGGGGCTTGCTCCTTACGGCGAACCGGTGTATTTTGACCAATTCAAACAACTCGTGGACATGCGGTCCGATGGAAGTTTTCAATTAAACATGAGGTACTTCAAGCATCATTTCTCTGCAAGGTGGTCGGCGAACCACAAGGCATGGGAAAAACTCTTCGGTTTTCCGAGAAGAAATCCAGAGACGAAGATCGAAAAACATCATGAGCATTTGGCGCGTTCTGGTCAAGCGGTTGTCGAGGAGATGATTCTTGGGCTGGCGCGCCAGGCTAGAAAAGAAAGTGGAAGTGAGAATCTTGTCATTGCCGGAGGGGTGGGGCTGAATAGTGTGGCTAATTGGAAGATTGAAAAAGAGGGAATTTTTAAAAATGTTTGGATTCAACCGGCAGCCGGTGATGACGGCGGTGCTCTGGGAGCAGCGCTTCTAGTGTCTCAAATGGCCTATCACGATATGCCGACTTCCGAAATGAAACATGCCTATTTGGGGCCGAGTTTTAGCGATGATGAAATTTTGCAGTTTCTCACCACCGAAAAAATATCGCACACGCAAATGGATGAGGCGGCTCTCATCGGCCGCGTGGCTGATCTGATTGCTTCGAATAAGGTTGTTGGCTGGTTTCGCGGTGCGATGGAGTTTGGCCCGCGTTCTCTCGGCGGCCGTTCGATTTTAGCTAATCCGGCAAATCCGCAAATGAAAGCGATTGTTAATGAAAAAATAAAGTTTCGAGAATATTTCCGACCATTTGCACCATCGATTCTTGCGGAATATGTTGGCGAGTTTTTTGATGTTCAGCAAAATGCCGATATGCCGTTTATGCTTAAGGTCCCAAAGGTTCGCGCGGAAAAGCGGCATTTAATTGCAGCGGTTACTCATGAAGACGGTACCGGACGCGTACAGACTGTTAGCAAGCAAACCAACCCGGTTTATTATCGGCTCCTGCAAGCAGTCATGGCGAGAACTGGAACTCCGGTTGTTCTTAACACGAGTTTTAATGTGAGAGGTGAGCCCATCGTGTGTACGCCTCAAGACGCATACCATTGTTTTGTCAAGACGGGTATTGATGTCTTGGTTCTTGGAAATTATTTGATCGAAAAAAACAAAGGTGTTAGTGACGTTGTGCCTATTTCTTCCCAAAAATTTAATGGGGTGGATGGCGATGCTGATTTTGCGTTTGGGTCTGAGAATAAACAGGATTTATGTTCTGCCATCGAGGGGGGTGCTTCCGTGGCTGAAGAAACCACCCAAAAGGTCCTTAGTTTCTATAAAGAACTGCCATTTAATTACTATTCGAATAGCATTGATACGGCCGTAGAATTGCTGAAAGACAACCGTATTAAAGCTTATCCCGTACTTCATCGGCATTTCAGTAAAATCGTGAATGCTCGAATTTTAGACGTGGGATGCGGAAGCGGTTGGTTTGTCAACTCCTGCGTGCATTATTATAGGCATTTTACGCTTGGTATCGATCTCAATCCCGTTGTTTTAAAACAGGCCAGGCAAGTTGCCGGTTTGTTTCCGGACTATGGCAAAGCTGAGTTTATAGAAACTAACGTTTTCGATTTTGAACCGACCGACCCGTTTGACGTTGTAAATTCACTGGGCGTGCTTCACCATATCCGAGACTGTCACGGTGCTATTAAGCGGTGTCTGCAATGGGTTAAGAAAGGTGGGTATTTTCATTTGGGATTGTACCATTTGTATGGCAGACAACCGTTTCTGGATCATTTTTTAAAAATGCGTGAACATGGCGCCACTGAACAAGATTTGCACAATGAGTTCTCTCGACTGAATCCTGATATCACAGATAAGATTCACATGATGTCGTGGTTTCGCGACCAGGTGCTTCATCCGTACGAGTCCCAACATACCTACGATGAAATTGCGCAATTGCTTGAGCAAAATGGATTTAAGATTGAGGCAACTAGTATTAACCATTTCAAGCCGAATCCTGATCGCGAAAAAATAAAAATTTTGGAAAGGCAATGTTCGAAATATGCTCATGATGCCCTTTGCAAAAAAAATCAGTATTATCCCGGATTCTTTACCGTTTGGGCAAGGCATGAGTAAAATGTGTTTAGAAAGGAATTTCTTTAACGTTGAGGAGAATAGAACCCGATGAGATTTAGATTTTTTCAACAGCTGATAGCAGACATCATTCTGGTTGCCAATCGCGAAAAGAAGTGGTGGCTTGTGCCCCTGCTTGTCGTGGTGACTTTGCTGGCGACGATTTTAATCGTAGGTGCTTTGGCGGGACCGCTGGCGCCTTTTATCTACCCCATGTTTTAGCATGAATACATCAGTGCCGAAATTAGTCGGAACGCCTCTCGTACGGCTTACAGCGGTCATCTTGGCATGCTTGTGTATGGCCGCTATCGGTTTGAGGCGAGACTTTTCATGGAGCGGTCATCAAGAGGTCCTATTATCAGTTGCGGTTGTAACGGGGTTTCTTGCTTTTGTGGCCGCGGTGTTTAGCTCTCGGCGGATCTTCTTGCTATGGACGAAAATCGGGCAAATCGTAAACAAATGTATTTCAGGGATCCTTTTTTCAGCATGCTACCTTTTTGTTGTTCCTTTTTTTGTGCTTTTTTATAAGTTGTCAATCCTGTCGCGCCAACGCCATCCATCGGATGGGGTAACATTTTGGTTGGAAAGGAAAAATAAGGAAATAGATTTGGATTTTTTTAGAAGAATGGGCTGAAGCTATTTTTATTTTTTTGATAAAACAGCGATTTCTGTTTGAAAGATATTGGATATGTGAGGAGTTGGGGGTGTGCTGAAACAAATCAAATTTGCGATTAAATATGCATATGCATTTTTTGCCGCTGCCTATCTTTTTTTGCTCGGATTTCTCTTTGCTCGAAATCGGGACTTGATAACATCGATTGCGGTTCATTTCGGTTATGCCAGAAAAAGAAGAAAATCAATTCAGCCATTATTGCCGGAAGTTGTTTACTCTGAACTGATTACAAGTGTACAACCCTTACGAATCCTGGAGCCGATTCACCAGCGGGGAAATGTCTCCTTATTTGAGATGTGGATTATAGACCATTTGGTAAAGCAGGTGGACGCCCGACAGATTTTTGAGTTTGGTACTTTTGATGGCAGGACAACTTTGAATATGGCTGCCAATTCCTGCGAAAGTGCCAAGGTGTATACCATTGATTTGCCTCGGGAACAGATGAATGCAACGCAGCTGGCTTTGGACAGTGATGAAAAAATTCTGATCGACAAGGAATCTTCTGGTGAAAGATTTCACGGGTATCCTGAGGAAAAAAAAATTGTTCAGCTTTATGGCGATACGGCGACATTTGATTTTAAACCGTACTTTGATTCTTCGGATTTTATTTTTATCGATGCGTCTCATTCGTATGAATATGTGCTGAACGACACTCTAATAGCCTTGAAATTGTTGAAAAGCGGAAAAGGAATTATCCTATGGCATGACTATGATAGTGCATTTGACGGTGTTACAAAGGCATTGAATGAGCTACTCGCTGGGAATGAGCTATTGAAGGATGTGAAACATATTCTCGACACAAGTTTGGCTATTTTGTTACGCAAGTAGTGTATTCGTGAGTCAAAATCAATAAATTTCAGAAAGCATGATAATAGATCAGCTTAAGAGCCGATATCCAAAAGTCTACCAATTTCTACGCGAGCTTAAGCGTTTGCTTCAGCCCCTTGCGCTACCCGATAGCTCTGCGATGTTGAGTTCGACTCAACGAGGCGTAAGGCAAGAAATAACCCCTTTGCTGTCGGATCAAATACCATTGTTGGATATCGGGGCTGGCTGCCGGGGGGTTGGAAGGGCAATTAAAATGGATATTGGCCATTCGACTGATCTTGATTTGGTCGGGGATGCGCATCATTTGCCTTTCAGACAGGAAAGCATAGGATGTGTCTGGATGGGGGGAGTGATTGAGCATATAGAACGCCCCGTTGAAGTGGCTAATGAAATTGCAAGGGTTTTGAAAAAGAAAGGTCTGGTTTATATTGAGACGCCATTTTTTCAAAGGGTTCATGCGGCACCGTGTGATTTTCAACGGTTTACACAGGAAGGTCTCCGGAGACTTTTTGAAAGAAACGGTTTCCGAACGGTCAAATCCGGTGTGATCGCCGGTCCTAGTGCGGCTTGCTCCCACGTTTTAAGGACGTACATGTCCTTGTTGTTTTCATTCAACAATGAAAATATTTTTCACGTTCTGTATTATTATGTTTTTGGCTGGATTTTTTTTCCCGTGAAGTTTTTTGATTTTTTTTTAATCAGACATGCGCAGTCGGATTTGATGGCTTTCGGAATTTATTATTTGGGCCAAAAATAATTAATTGATATGATAATTAGACTGATCGCAGGGAGTCGATAGATGGAATTCCATGATTGATGAACGAGAGTACTGGAAAAGATTGGAAATGTTCATGCCTACAGTGTATGACGCATTTCCCGATGACGTGAACATCTTGAATCAATACAGACACCGAGCTTACTCGGTGGGTTCTTTATACTATCAGGCCTATCGCGAAATAGCGGGGGACTTGTTGAAAAACGGATCCCTGGTGGACGTTGGGGCGTATCCGGGCACTTTTTTGCGCTTGCTCAAGGAGGTTTTTTTTAGGGATGTCCCCATTAGGTTCGGTGGAATTGGAATGATTTTACCCGAAGATGAGGAGAATTATCGCCACAAAGCGTTACAATGCAGGGATGTTGAATTTTTGAAGACAGATAAAAATTTTAAAAACTATTTTAATTCGATTGGAATCGAATTCTGCGAAGTTAATTTTGACTATTGCTTCGAACCTTCCTTGGAGCTTCCGCGTTCGTTTCAGGAATGCTTTGATGTGGTGACCTGTCTGGAGGTGATCGAACATTTGCACACGCCCCATAAGCTTATCCGGCTTATCAGTCAACTGTTGAAGCCGCAAGGTGTGTGTATCATTGAAACCAATAATGTTGCCAATCTGATCGGAATCCTTAAACTTTTTTTAACGCGGGAATCTAATCTTGACTTTGAACTAGTAGAGAGGTATTCCCCTGGCAATTATTCTACGAAGCATCCCCATGTTCGTTTTTATTCGATGAAGGAAATTGAATATTTACTACGGAAAACAGGTTTTAGTGTGGAGACATCCCGTGCATTCAACTGGTCGATTCCAAAACAATTTTTTAAAACTTCAAACTTATCTGAGGCACTACGGCAAGTGCTTTTGAAGTTGATTCCAGGCAAGCAGAGCCATATCCTGTTGAAAGGACGAAAGATTTCCGCCTGAATTTGCTTATGCCCCACATCGTTGCCTAGCCAAGCGAGCGAATGCGGGTTTCTCGTATTTCATCCGCATGATCCGACAGCGTAATTGAGAATAAACAGCGATTAGTCATCGCACCCGTCGAGGTACCACACTTGCAAGTAGCCGTCCTTATCAACCTGGGCCGAATCAGGCATTTTCCAGGATGGATTCCACGCTAGACGATCCTCCGGTCTGTAGCAAGATTGGAGTAGCATCCTTTTGTTCTTCGGATCCCGTTCTACGAAAGTCCCTTCATAAAAGACAATTTTACCGATATCCGTCATTGCGGCGTACATTGGTTTTGCCCTTCCTGAAAACCTTCCACTGCTTGTGAGCTGTCTGATCAGATTTAGGCCTTTGTCGACGCTTGTTCTGTAATGGTGCATCCCCTGCAGGGGGATGGCGTGGAACAGATAGTGGGCTTCAATGCCGAGGGACCGCATCGTGTCATAAAGTTCCAGTAGTGCCTCTGGCGTATCATTAACCCCCTTCAGAAGCACATTTTGAGAATAAACGACGGGAACGACTTCTTTGATGCGGGCAAAACAGGCCCGGACTTCGGGAAAGAACTCTATGGCGTGATTGGTTTGCGTGGCAATTTCAAATCGGATACCGGGTTTGTTTCTAAATACATCCAGAAGGGCGTCCGTGACGCGTTCGGGATCCTGCTGTGGAATACGTGTGGCTACTCTCATGATAGTGACGTTGGGGGCGTACTGCATCAGGGCTTCGACCAGAAAATGTAATTTCTGCGGAACAAGAAAGGCGTCTCCGCCGGTGATCAAGACTTCATTGAGCTCATCCCTGACTTCTGGGCTGCCGCAATATTTTGCCACGCGAATGCTTTCTTCATCCGTGAAGGTGTGTAAATCATATTTCTGACGCAGGCAGTAGCGGCAATTGGCCACGCAGCTGATAGTGACTTCAATGACCATCGAACGCCGATACAGACGTTCGATCCCTTTTGTTATGGAGGCGTCTTTCGTGATTACATCCGCCTCATAATGCCGTTTATTCATTTCTGGGGTTTCAATGTCTTCTAAGTCCGATTTTTCATATTGCAGTGCCAATGCGTTGTAGCGCGAATCGTCTGGGCCGTAGGTTTTTAGCAGCTCATCCAGTTTGCGTTTAAGAAATGGGGATATTCTTTCGGTAAAAATACGTTCTTTTTTGATGTCCGGCATTAGAGGCTCCTTTTAGATAGTTTGTATATCATTTTTTGTTCGGCGTCGCAGCAATCGTGCCGGATTACCGACATAAACGTTATGGGTTTGGCAATCGTTGATAACTACGGTACCGATTCCGATCAAGACATCGTCGGCTATGGCAGTGCGATCCTTGACGCTTACATTCGGCGAAAGCCAGCAGTTTTTCCCAATGCTGACATGCGCACTAACAACAGTGCCCGCCGCAATCATCGTATGTTCGCCGATACAACAACTTTGACCGATTTGAACCAGATCGTCGATTTTTACCGAGGGTGCGATGATCGTATCATCGATTTCCGCTCGTTCGACGGTAGAGTTTGCGCCGATCCAGACATCGTTACCGATCAGAATTTTACCCACATAGGGGACATGAATAGGTTCTCCTGCCTCATCAAATTCAAAGCCGTATCCTTCGCTTCCAATGGTGGCATTGTCCTTGATGACACAATTTCGTCCGATAGAGACCTTGCCCGTGATGACGACGTTATTCAGAACGATAGTGTTGTCACCCAGGATGACGTCGGGTCCGATAACGGAATGGGCACCGACGATTACATTGCGGCCTATTTTTGCATCAGGTGATATCCGTGCCGTCGGATCATTCTGACGATTGTCGCGTTCCACAAAAAAATTGTTAAGGACCCTCACAAAATCAAGCCGTGGTCGTGGTGTGACAAGAAAAGAGATGTCTCCGAAATTCAGGATTGGGGCATCGCGTAGGAGGACCAGGACGTGGCCTTTTTCGGCAAGAGACCCGGCGATCTCCGGTGTGAGAGCCTCCAGATGGATGATCGTATGAGGCTGCGGGTTTTCGGGGGATCCAGGTCCCCGGACTATAAAATCTCCGCCGGTCAGAGTGAGATTCAATACTTCAGCAATTTCCGAAGCGTAGATTTCAACAGTTTTTGTCTTATACATGGGAGGCTCCTATAAAATTCTCTCAAGGCGGTGTGTCTTACCTTCAGTTCGCGGTAGGCTTCCTTCTGCAAGGATTTCCACTACCGGTTTGAAATAAATTAATTGTCGGAATTGTTCTTCTAGATTTTGCTCGAGACCTTCGTAGTCCTTATTTGTTTTCGCTTCCACGGCGACGATGCACTGTTCAATCGGGTCTTTACGGTTTACGCGGATACGAAATTCACCGGTTAGCCGGTCGAGGTTCCGGTTAATGCAGGCAGCGATTGAGCTCACGAAGACATTAATGCCACGGACGACTAGCATATCTTCCAATCGTCCCACAATTTTGAAACGAGGACTTTTGCGTCCACAGAGGCAGGGATTGATGTCGAGGATTTCAACGACGTCATGGGAACGGTAGCGGACGAGGGGCTGACATTCCTTGCGTAGGCTGGTAAAAACGAATTCTCCGCGTGCGCCTTTTTCCCAGTTTAGTATGGTGTCGTCTTTGAGATTTTTCAGTTCCGGATGGATGACGCCTTGGCCCATAAAATGCAGTCCGTCACGGGCGTGACACTCCGCTCCAAACATGCTGAGGATGTCGGCGGCTCCGTAGTTGGCGTCCATCGCACGGAATCCCCATACTTCCTCGATATGTCGTCTAAAATCACTGTCTTGTAAGCCACCTTCGCCACCAAATAATCCTAGGGATAGCCCAAGGGCGCGGGGTTCCATTGAAAATTCCTGTTTAAGAATCGTTTGAAGCCTTGTCAGATAGGAAGGTGTGCAATGAATGGCCGTTGGACGCAAAGACAGGATTGTCCGTATTAAGTTGGAGGAGTTTCCCACTCCGTAAGGGATGACGGCTGCTCCAGTGCGTTCAAGGCTTTGATGATCCGTTAGCCCGCCTGACCACATACAATAATTTAAACAGTGAACCACCATATCGTTGGGCCGTAGACCAGCGGCCCAGAAGCACCTGGCGCCGCACTCCACGGTCTGTTCAATATCAGTTTGCGAAAGGGCAAGTATAAGGGGAAGGGCGCTGGTGCCAGAGGTTCTGTGTACTCGAACAATACTCTCCGGGTTGGTGGCGAGATAGCTCCCGAAGGGTGGATTTGTTTGCTCGTCATCGACAAGCTCATGCTTCTCGGTGAAAGGAAGATGTTTGAAGTCGGGCAGGCCCAAGGCTCTGTTTAAAAGCGATCCAGCAAATTTTTTTCGATAGAAAGAACTTCGGCTGAATATCGATGTAAGCTGTTCCATGAGGAGAGGTTTGGCGACTTCCTGGTTGATCTGTTCCCACAGATAGGACTCGATAGGATTCCACAATTCATTAAAGACTTTATTTTTAGGAATCATGGAACCCCGGCGTGACAGGTTTTACGTAGTTGTCTATTGTTAGCCCCTTCGATATAAGCCAGTTCATCATGCGTGATCAAAGATACGGAGGGAAACCTTTCTATTTTGTCGTACGAAGGTCCCTCTGGCAATGAAAAATATTGGGTCCTGATTGGCATCATCATCCGATAACCGGTTTCCCGTGCTTTTTGACCGATGCCGGAATTATTGGTCATTATCAGAATGCCAGAATGATGCTGTTGACGGGCATACAGAGCTGCTGCCAACAGAATGTCTTCGGGGGTATGCCTTGGATGTATGATAGCATCTGCGAGCCCGCAAAAATTTTTGCGCGAATCGGTAAATTTACAGATCAACATACACGACGAATATCCTCCGTTATCAACGCGGACGACATGAGACGAGTTATACGGCTGCTCAATAAAATACCGCCACTTTTTGACAAGTTCTTTCCGGGAGAGACAATGTGAAAGCATCGAAAATCCCTCGTGCCGGCAAAGCTCCTCATCACACATATCAGCTCGGGCATAACTTAAATTTTGACAATGGGCTTTGTATTGAAGAAAGGTTCTGTTCCACATAATTAACGGATATTTGAGCCAGTTGCGGAAAAATTTAGCAATTTTTTTTAAATGATATTTTACGGGCTCATCGATGCCTAGTAATTGCACATTTCCCACATCTTTGAATCCCACTTTGATTTGAGGCTCGAAACAGGCAGGTGATCCACCGACAGCAACCGAGGCAGGATAACTCTCAATAAGTGCGCGCATGATTTTTTTTCCCGCCCCTTTGACCGGATTGCTGGGGTGGCTAAACCAGTCGACAGGGAAGCAAATATCTGTTACTTTGCCGTTAATTTCCATGGGCGAGATCATCCCGCCGACTGCTGCGTAGATTGCGCCGTTATGCTGGAGTGCAAAACAGCAGTTTTTTGCCGCGTGAGGACTGAGGTACTTCCATTTCAGGTAGGCTGTATGAACAGCAGGGGAGTCGGGCTGCAAGCCTTTTGCCTGAGCGAAAAAGGCGGCAAAAATGCCGACATTTTTCACATCCAACGGGACGATTTCGTAATGCCTCTCGCTAGAGGCATGGTCAAAAAAAATTTTTTCGGTATTTTGTTTGTTCATATTTTTTATGGGTGGATATGCGGCTGTTAACCTACTACTTTAGAATTGCCTCATAAGTCATCGCGTGCTTCCCAGTGTGTCAGAATCACATAGGGCAGTTGAGAGTAAAAGTTGGATGTTGAATCGGGCTTTTTGTATGGACCCTGAGCAAAATTACCGCTAAAATAACGTTCATATGTGCGCGTGATTACGACTGAAAATGTCGCCAGTTTTTTTGTTGCTTCCAGAAGCGTGTATTTGCTAAACATTCGAATTTTGACCTTAAGATATTTGAAAGTCAAAAATTATACGCAATGAGTTTACTTAATTATCCGAGTCTGTTCAAGGGGTATGTGCATCAGGTCCCCTAAGATGTGTTTCAAGGAAATGAGCGGGATGCTATCGCAACAGTTGGATTTTGGGAAATTATATTTTTGGGAATGAATAGGATACGCAAGGCACTTGTCCTGCTGTCAGCTAATCCGGCCCTGCTTATTAGCGTTGTCCTCGGACATTTTAAAACCCTCCTATTTAAAACCGCCAATGTTTGCATTCAAAAAAAAAATAATGCGCTGGCTTTTGAATTTGATTTTAGTTACGGGGTCTACGAAAAAAAATATTATTTCGGGATTTATGAGCCCCTTGGCCTGGAGGCTATAAGAAGAATCCTTAAAAAAGGTGATACCTTCATTGATGTGGGCGCGAACGCGGGGTATATGACGGTTGTGGCTGCTGCCGCAGTTGGAACGGAAGGGCAGGTGCACAGTTTTGAGCCTGTTCCCAGGGATTTTGGGCGGTTGGTGAAAGTCCAAGAGCTCAATCCGGGCTATCAAATTCATTGCAATCAAGTTGCCTGCGGTGATAGCGCGGGGCAATCGGATATTTACGTCTCCAATATTTGCGGATGGAGCACCATGGTGCCGGCCCTGATGGGCGGTGGTACCTGCATTGAAACTATCAAATCGCCGGTTATACGCTTGGATGATTATCTGCGGGAACGAGAGGGCGCTATTGGGCGGGTGACTTTGATCAAAATTGATACCGAGGGCTTTGAGTTTCCGGTTCTCAAGGGATTACAAGGGTTTTTTGAAAGTGGAGAAGTCCTTCCGGCCATTCTTTGCGAGGTTTCTTATGATGCCAGCCGGGTGCTTGGTTTTAAACTGGAACAAATCGCGGAATATTTGGGCCGCTACGGATATGAAGCGTACAGCCTTCTGGATTACAGGACCAAAATCGATTTGTCGGCTCTTTCCGAGTTGACGGATGTGCTGTTCCTGCCCACCGGCAGACGGATTACCTTTCTCCTGCCGGAATTGAAACTTGGCGGTGCTGAAAAACATGTGATCCGCCTTGCGGGGGAATTAAGAAAGTTAAAGTATGACGCGCGTATAACCTGCGTTTTCCGCGAGGGCGTTTTGGCGTCCGAAGCCCGCGCGCAAAGCATTCCCCTGGAGTGTCTGAACGCGCCTTACCGCTGGGATTTGGGAACCATGGTGAGGATTTACCGCTGGCTGCGGCGGGAGCGGCTTGATATTTTGCATACGTACCTATTCGGTTTTCACTTATTCGCCGGGTTCCCGGCCTGGTTGTCCGGTGTGCGAATTATTCTTTCCACGCGTCGGGAAATGGCGGACTGGCAGAAAAGAAGGCATTTATGGATAGAAAGGATAGGTAATTTATTTGCGGATGCTGTTGTGTGTTGCTCCGAAGCCGTCCGCAAACGGACTTTGGATAAGGAAAAAGTACCAAGCGCTCTCGCAGCCACCATCCATAACGGCGTGGATATGGAACGATTTAAGATGCCCGGTTCCTGCCGCATGATGCGGAAAGAGCTGGGAATTCCGGATAGTGCCAAAGTGGTGGGCACGGTCGCGAATGTGGCATGGGAAAAGGGATATTCCTATCTGCTTGAAGCGGCTTCTTCCATTCTGCAAAAAGATAAGGATATCTGGTGTCTATTTGTCGGCAAAGGCCCTCTCTATGACGTCATTACCCGGCGGGCCGCTGAAATTCCAGGGGCCGAGCGCGTGCTCTTCACCGGATTCCGTACCGACATCCCTGAATTGCTTTCAGCTATGGATATCTTCGTTCTTTCGTCTGTTTCGGAAGGCTTTCCAAATGTTCTGCTTGAAGCCATGGCTGCATCTAAGCCTGTGGTCGCGACTCGGGTGGGGGGCATCCCCGAACTTATCGAACATGAACGTGATGGCCTTTTAGTTAATCCCGAAAGTGGCGACGAATTGGCGCAAGCCATCACGGAGCTTCTGAATAATCCGGAAAAGGCTGCCTTTTTAAGCCGCAACGCTTGTGATAAGATAAGCCGTCAATTCACCTTACGCGCCATGACAGAAAACTACGAAAAACTCTACAAGCGTCTTTTTATATGAACAAGCCAATCGATGCCCCTTATGCGGAGTACTGGGCTGGAATTTCTTGACTTTGTCACTAAAATGGACTATTTTACGTGACAAATAAAACAGGTTCATGATGGCTCAAAATATTGCATATAGAATACTCGCAAGGATACGCGGGGCAGGAAGGGGCTCTGTTTTTGCCACAAAAGATTTCCTGGATATTGCCTCCCATGAAACCGCACGGCAGTCGCTTGGGCGCCTTGCGGAGGCAGGAACGATTCGCCGGCTTATACGCGGGATCTATGACTATCCGGCCTTTAGCACCTTGCTCAAAGCGCCGGCGAGTCCGGATCCGGATGCTATTGCACGAGCTATCGCGCGCTCTCACGGATGGACAATTCTTCCGGCGAGCGAAACGGCGTTAAACCTCCTCGGTCTTTCCACGCAGATACCAGCCAATTGGCGGTATTTCAGCGATGGACCCTCGAAAAAATACCAGTGGGAAGGCGGAAAACTAGCATTTGTGCATCGCGCCAACAAAGAAACCACCATGCTGTCACCCAAAACGGCCCTGCTCGTGCAGGCCCTGAAAGCGCTGGGAGAAATTCAAATCAATGATGGAGTGATCAAAACGCTTCGATCGAAGCTTGATGACAAAGAACAGTCCCGGGCAGTACGTGAAGCGCGCTACGTCACTTCCTGGGTGTACGAGATCATCAAATGCCTGCCGACAAAAAAAAGGACGCGCCATGCGTGATATCGCCCGGCGTTCGGTGAAAGACCGCAGTGAACTTTTTAGAGCAACTTCACAAGTGATGCACGTGCATGAGGCGATCGTGGAGAAGGATTTCTGGGTCTGTTGGATTCTCGATTATCTATTTCAAGATAGTCCATGGAAAGACCGGCTGATTTTCAAGGGCGGGACAAGTCTTTCTAAGGCATTTGGAGCGATTGAACGATTTTCAGAGGATATCGATTTGATTCTGGATTGGCAGCTACTCGGTTATTCCGAAGCGGAACCCTGGAAAGAGCGCAGCGCGACAAAGCAGGATGCCTTTGGCAAGGAGGCTAACCGCAAGGCATCTGACTTTTTATCGAAGGATTTCGTTTTTACTTTACGTCAGGACCTCACAACTCGTGCGGGATCTACTATTAATGTGGAGGCGGCGGGCCAGGATGTGTTCGTTCGATATCCAAAAGCTTTTTCATTGGAAGCCATACTGCCGCAGGTTAGGTTGGAGATCGGCCCTTTGGCGGCATGGGCGCCCAATGAAGAGAAGCCCATTCGTCCCTACACAGCGGAGCATTTCCAACATCTTTTCAAGCTGCCGAACACCGTGGTTCGGACGATTTCCGCAGAGAGAACATTCTGGGAAAAAGCAACGATCCTTCATCAGGAAGCCCATCGTGGAATGGACAAACCCATGCCGCTTCGTTATTCACGGCATTACTATGATTTGTATAGGTTAAGCCTTTTGCCCATTGGTGCTTCGGCGCTCTCCAAGTTGAATTTGCTGGAAGAAGTCGCGCGATTCAAAATGCGATTCTACCGCTGTCCGTGGGCAATGTATGAACAGGCGAAACCGGGGAGTCTGCGCTTGCTTCCGCCGACGCGTCATCTGCCCCATCTGCAAAAGGACTTTCGGGATATGCAGGCCATGCTTTTCGGCTCGATTCCCAGTTTCGACGAGATTATGTCTGGACTCGCTACCCTGGAAAAGAAAATTAATGGTTATTAATTCGGAAGAGGCCAGGGCGTAGCCATGTGCGGGATTACCGGTATTTTACAGCCTAAGTCGCGGGGGCCGATTGACATCAACCTTTTGCGGACCATGAATTCCACGCTGCGTCACCGCGGCCCTGACGATGAAGGCTATTGGGCTGAGGGCGGGGTGGGCCTGGCCATGCGCCGGCTATCCATTATCGATCTTGAAGGCGGGCATCAGCCGGTTTGCAATGAAACAGGCGATGTTTGGACGGTTTTTAACGGAGAGATCTATAATTTCGCCGAGCTCCGTGAGGATTTGATCCGGCGTGGGCATCGATTCAATAGCCACACGGACACGGAAGTCATCGTCCATCTTTATGAAGAAGAAGGCCGCGATTTTGTTCAGCGTTTGCGCGGCATGTTTGCCATCGCGTTGTGGGACGCGAAAAAACGCCTCTTTTATCTTTACCGCGACAGGCTGGGTATCAAACCTCTGCATTATTGGCATAAAAACGGCCAGCTGGTGTTTGGCTCTGAGCTCAAGGCGATTCTCGCTTTTCCCGAAGTCGAAAAGGATATGTCGCTCGATGCTTTGAGCGATTATCTGAGTTTTCTTTACATCCCGGCGCCGAAAACCATTTACCGGGATATTCAAAAATTACCGCCCGGCCATTGGCTGTGCTATGAAAACGGCGCTATCGAAATCAAGCGGTACTGGGAAATGGTGTATGCCCCGGATAAGGCCGTTCACGAGAATGAGTGGGCGGATCAAGTGCGCGGCTCGCTGGCAGAGTCCGTGCGCATGCATATGGTGAGTGATGTGCCGCTCGGGGCCTTCCTAAGCGGAGGGACTGATTCCAGCGCGGTGGTGGCCACGATGATTCAGGCTAGGGCTAGCGTCAAGACTTACTCCATCGGATTCAAGGATGAGCGTTTTAACGAATTGCCTTACGCGCGGGCCGTGGCTCAGCATTGCGGAACGGACCACCATGAGAAAATAGTGGAGGCAAACGCCTTTGATCTTTTGCCGCGTATTCTCGAAGGTTTTGACGAGCCTTTCGCTGATTCATCTGCCATCCCGACCTATCTTGTTTCGCAGTTTGCCAGGAGCGAGGTAACCGTGGCCCTGTCGGGCGACGGCGGGGATGAGCTTTTCGGCGGCTATCTCTGGACACGGAAGGAATTGTGGCTGGAAAAGTACCGTAAATTTCCGGGCTTGTTCAGAAAAATATTAAAATCCATTCTGGCGCCCCATGGCTACCGCCCTCTGATGGAACACGGGAAATGGCACGCTTTAAGAAGGTTTGTCTATGACGGCGAACTCGATACGGCCGGGAGCTTCGCGCGGCGGGCCATGAGTTTTCAGCCCTGGATGAAAGAAAGACTTTTTCAGTCATGGGTCAGGGAGGAATTGGGAAATAACGATAGTGTGGATATTATCCGGCAAAGTCTTGAAGATTCGAAGATATCTAGCGTAATCGATAAGTTTCTCTATCTTGACAGCAAGATTTATCTTCCCGACGATTTGCTGACCAAAGTGGATAGGATGAGCATGCTTCACTCTCTTGAGGCGCGCGTTCCGATTCTTGACCATAAGCTGGTCGAATTGGCCTGCAGAATTCCGTATTCCCTGAAATTCAAGAACAGGACTACAAAGTATATTTTTAAACAAGCCATCAAAGGATTGCTGCCGGAACCTATCCTGAAACAGCGCAAACAGGGATTCAGTATTCCGCTGCAAAGGTGGTTCCGCGGAGAGCTGTACGGCTACGCGAAAAAAATGCTTTTGGAAGACAAGCCTCTCAGCAGCCGTTATTTTGAACCTTCGTATGTGCGTTGGCTGCTCGAGGAACACGCGGCCGGGCGGCAGAGGTTCGGGACCCAGATATACGCGTTGATAGGCTTTGAAATATGGTGCCGTCAGCAATGAATCCTAAGGATATTTCGGTTGTTATTTTAACCTCGCGCGGCCCCAGACATTCTTATTTCTGCCGTGAATTGGAGCGGCATTTCAACTTGAAAGGGCTTGTCGTCGATGACCGCTATCACGCGTCAGACCGTATCCTGACTTTTTTGAAATCTTGCGATTATAATCCATTCCGCATTTTAAAGCGTTTGTCCCTGAAAAAGCGCATACTTCCTTTTGAGAAACGCGATGAGAAGATTGAAAGGGCGGCGTTTCCGTTTGAGGGGGGTGAATTCCCCGTGGAAGTTCCTCTTTTGCTAAGTCCGGATCCAAACGGACCGGAAGCTGTGGAATGGATCAAAGCGCTTAAGCCGGACGTGATAGCGGTTTTCGGAACGCGCCTGATTCGCGATTCGGTTTTGTCGCTCGCGAAATACGGGGTTTTGAATCTTCATACCGGGCTGTCCCCTTTTTATAGGGGCGGTCAGTGCACGTTTTGGTGCCTGTATGAAAAAGATCCGGGGCACGTGGGTGTGACGGTGCATACCTGTCGGGCAAAATCGACGGAGGGGATATTGTCTACACGGCCGCGCCTGATTTAACCTCGGAAGACACCGTGCGAAGTATAGAATGCAAGCTGGTCAAACTTGGCACCCGGGACATGATACGGGCTATTCGCGAACTCGCGGAGGGGAAAGCCCCCCGCATTCCGCAAAAGGAAAAAGGAAAGTTGTTTTTATCTAAAATGTACACCCTTGAAAAACGCCTGCAGCTTGAAACCGAATTGGGGCAAGGGCTGATGAAAAAAATGCTGAATCTGCCGTGAAACAAACGATTAAAAAAGGCATAACCTCGTTTTGTTATAAATCGGGGCTTTCACGCCGCGCTTTTGGCGAGCGCTTCGCTCCCAGGGACCAGGTTCTCATCCTTTTGTACCACCAGATCAAAAATCCGGAAAACCGTTTTGAAGTGGCCGTGTCGCAGGAAAACTTTGACACCCACATGCGTTTTGTGGCGGAAAATTTTAAGGTCATTTCCTTGAAGGCCGCTCTCGAGATGATGCGGCGCGGCGAGCAGTCTGACCAACCGGCGGCGGTTATTACTTTTGACGACGGATACAGGGACAATCTCACCGCCGGGCTTCCCGTGCTACGCAAATATGGCCTGCCGGCCACTTTTTTTATCGCCGCGGGCAGTATGGGCAACCAGGAACCTATGTGGACATCCCGAGTGGAATATTACTTTAAAAAAACCAACGCGCGCAGCCTGCGGCTTGAGACTTTGCCCGGATTGGGGACAATAGAGCTCAATGACGCCGCGAAGCGGCTTTACTCCTGCCACGCTGTGAAAGCGGAAATGAAAAAGGTGCCGGATGAGGGACGAATCCGTATCCTGGAGGAACTGGAGCAGAAAACGGGTTTGAAGAGCGAGGCCCTTCGCGGGCTTGCTTCCGAAATGCTTTCGTGGGACGAGGTGCGTGAAATGGCCTCCGACCCCTTGGTTGAAATAGGCTCGCATTCCGTGACTCACCGGATGCTGGCCAATCTCAGCGAGGATGAGGTCAGAGAGGAGTTAGCCGCGTCTAAAGCCATGATCGAGAAAGAGACCGGGAGGGAGGTGCCGCATTTTTCTTATCCGGGCAACAGCTACAATGACCGAGTGCGGCGCATAGCCCGGGAAGCCGGTTATGAAGCCGCATGCGCCGTAGACCAGGAAATTTGCGGCTACGGCGCGGACCGGTTCGCGTTGAAGCGGGTTCATATCGAGAACGGAAAACTTGATTCCTTTTTGGCTGAAATAACCCTGCTGCTTTCAAAATTAAGAAAATGGAAGGATATAATCAGATGAAGAAATTGCTGAATGTTTTTATCGCACTGCTGGTTGTTTTGGCCGCGGCGTCGGTTTATTTCACTTTTGTCAAACCTGTCGAATTTTCAAATCTGATCAAAAGGGAAGGCGTGTCGCGGTACGCTGAATTGGTTATGGTGCTTCCGGATGATTTAGCGTGGATACGGGGCGTGATGGCGCCCGGAGAAGAGTCTAAAAACGTGTACGGCGACACGGATTGGAAGCTTCTCGGCTTTGAAGAAGTAAGCCTGGGCGGCAAATCCTACGCGGTGGCCAATATCAAGGTCAAGATTGTCGAATTCAGTTCCGGTATTTTGAAATACGGCAAATACACGCTCGTGGAAGGCAATAAAATTTACTTTATAGACTCGCATCATTTTCTGGAAGGCCGGATTTATAAATACAAGGTTTTGGATGAAAAAGCTCCTTTCTAAGTGGCTTTTGGCCGCGCTGGCCGTGACCGCGGCTTTCGCGCCCCGCGTGCAAGCCGGAGTTTTGTCATCTTTTTACAGAGTAGATCTCCGCACGGATGATTTTTTGATTTTCGCGCTGTGCTTGCTGGGCCTGCGTTTTTTCTTTAGGCTCGAAGAAACTTCCGTGTCGGTGTTCACGGAAAAATGTTTTTTACTGTTTCTCATCGCTTGTGAGATTTCTGTTTTTAACGGGATTTTTTACCGCACCGTGGATAAACCCCTGGTCAGCCTGCTTTATATCCTGAAGTGGTTCGAATATTTCGCGGTGTTTGCGCTGGCCTCCCGTTTTGCCTTCGAAATCAAGGACACGGGCTTTTTTGCCCGGGTTTTTTTTGTGTCCGGGGCGGCCGTCGTTGCCTACGGGTTTTGGGAGCATTTTTTCCCCTTTGCCAAAGCCGTGTACCCCAATTATTACCGTATATTTGAACGACCGCCTTTTCATGGCGACGCCAATCATATCGGGGGCTTTTTGGTTTTGTGGATAGGGTTTTTTACGGGCATCTATCTCAGGGCTAAATCCAGGCTTTTGTCGGCCGCGCTGCTGGCCGCGCTTTTGGCGGCATTCTTGCCTTTGGTCTGGACTTATTCCCGCAAAAGTTACTTTGCCTTGGCCGTGGTCATGGGCGCGGCACTACTGGCACCGGGCTCAAGAAGAAAAGCGGTTGTCCTGGCATCTCTGATGGTTCTGATGGGCACGCAGCTGCCTCTTAGGCTTGTCGAACGCTTGACTGATTTGGGAGAAACCTTTTCATCGAGCGATCCGTTTCATTCATCCTGGGCGGCCGGTGTCTTTATGTGGAAGGTGTGTTTGTGGAATTTTCAATCGTTTATGGCTTTTGGTTCCGGACTTGGCTCGCGGCACCGGCTTTTTTACGAATCCCAGTATCTGTTGGTTCTTGCCGAAACCGGCTTTGCCGGGCTCATGGCATTTTTGGCGATGTGTTTCGCGCCCGTTGCTGAAATTTTCCGTTCAAAAGTGGGGCTCCAATTCAGTCTTAAAGACGGAATAGTGCTCGGATGGCTTTTGGGTTTTGCGGGGTTGATGGTCCACGATTTGTCATGCGTGAGCCTTACAGTTTCTAAAATAGCCATTCCGTTCTGGTTTTTGACGGCAATTGTTCTCGCGCATGTTCGCTCTAGTTCGCTCAATCCGGGAGTTGCATCACATGGTTCCAGATAAACAACGAGGGGTTTCGCTGCTGCAGGCTTCCACCGTTATATTCCTACTGCTGGTGTGCGCGAAACTGCTTAATTTTGTAAAAAAAATCATGGTCGGGAATTTTTTCGGCGTCTCGGGCGTTGCCGACGCTTTTTTCGCGGCAAGCTATTTGCCGTATTACCTCGCTATTTTTTTCGAGGGCGTGATTTTTTTGGGTTTTTTACCCATGTTTTCGCGCATCAAAGCCGAAAAAGGGGAAGCTGCCGCCGCCGGTTGTATTTCGCAAATTCTTGTCCTTGTTTTTATCACCACCGGTCTTTTGTCGCTAGCCGTTTGGTGGCAGGCCGGCGCCGTGATGGGTCAAATTGTGCCGGGTTTCAAACATGCCGAAATGGTTTTATCGGTAGACTTGTTCAAAATAATGGCGTTGGTTCTTGTGTTGATCAGTCTGAC
>Ga0154350_126_pt1 | contig 36213 bp, 36 predicted proteins | sample RifGroA2_FD_115878 | JGI IMG/M metagenome (GOLD analysis project Ga0154350, IMG submission 115878) | Omnitrophica bacterium GWA2_50_21
TCTCTCCACCAAACATACATTCGAACTTCTTCCGAAATCTTTTCTCGAGAGACTATTTTCCCTTCTTTTTCTTTCTTTCCCTCTTCCCCTTCTTTTCGAGTACGTGACATATACGCTAAATCGCTTATGGCGTCCCGCACCATGATGTCAGCAGTTCTTATAAGCTCCTTTTGCTGAAGTTCTTCTTGTTTTTTAGAATAGAAGGATAAAAATATTAAAAAGATAATAAAAAGAGGAATTCCTATCGGTCGGATGGCCATACCAAAGATACAGACCATCCACAACAATGCGATGAGGCGCCATCATTTTTTGAAAAGCTACTCATTATTATTCCCTTAAACTAAATCACCGTGGCTTGTTTGGAATTATACAACCTGCCACGGCAGGTGTTTCAAACACTGTAAACTCGGCCCAACCTACTCAGCGTCTAAACAGATATTTTGAGCATCTATCCTTTTAAAATATTGCAAAATCTTATCGGCTATAATTTTATGTCCTTGATTATTCGGATGCAGACCGTCAGCAGCTACAACTAAATCGGACCGTGCTTTTAGTGCTGTTCTGATATCAACCAAATCACAGCCCAATTCAGTCGCCACAGACTCAACGATTTGACTGTATTCTGCTTGCCAAGCCGCAGGATCGAATTCAACCTTGTCCCTATAATTTAAAAAATCCGGCCTGATTTTGAATAGTCGATCAGCGTCAATGGGCTGCAGATTAAGAATAATGGGTACCTGATTATTGGTTCTGATGCGTCTTGCTATTTCTATCAGATTTTTTTTGAAATCCTCAATTGGGACTTTGGGCTCCCCTTGTTCCGTCACCCAACAATCATTATTACCAAATAAAATGATAACGTGTGACAATTCCGGCTGAGAAATGACGTCATTATCTATACGCTTCAGCCCATCTTCGCTGGTATTCCAATTTCTAGCCTTTAAAGAAACGGGCACAGATAAATGATTTTTTACAATTTTTGCACAACCCGAATCACGGTCACTGGCACCCGTGCCCGCAAGAATACTATCTCCAAAGAAGATAACGCCAGTAATCGTCATAAATAGATGCAGAATTAATGGTGCTTATAATTTGGTACTCTTTTTTCTTTATAGGCTTTAAGCCCTTCTTTCATATCTTCTGAACGGCATACCTCTTTAAAACACTCTATCTCTCGTTTGAGACCTTCATGGAGAGGACCTTTTAAACCATCCCGTATCGCCTGTTGCGCGTATTTTATTGTCACTTGACTATTTCTTAAAATCCGTTTGGCTAATTCTATCGCTGATTCAATCAATTTCTCGGGTTTTACAACCACATCAATCAACCCCAATTGTAAAGCATCCTGAGCTGACACAAGGTCACCTGTCAGAATCAATTTTCTCGCTTTAGATTCACCAATCAATCTCGGAAGACGTTGGGTACCACCAAAACCCGGTATGATACCTAAATTCACTTCAGGCTGGCCCAATTTAGCCCGTTCGGACGCAATACGTAAATGGCATGCCATAGCAATTTCATTCCCCCCACCGATGCATATCCCATTTATCGCCACAATGACTGGTTTGTCTAAAGCATCTATTTTATTGCAAACGTTCTGTCCCTTTTGCGCCATCAAAGCGCATTCTTCAGGTGACCTGAGGGCCAAAATCTCGTTAATATCAACGCCTGATGCAAACGCTCGATCACCGATTGCCGTTAAGATCATCACCCTTCCATCAACATCTGAACTAAACTCATCCAAGACAACTTCCAATTCGTCAAATAGCTTTTTAGAAAGCGCATTAACTGGCGGATTATTGATTGATAATATCCATAAAGCGTTTTCGAGTTGCTTCTCAAGTTGTAGACACTTAAAGTTTCGCATTTTATCCGCAGACATGCTTGGTCACTTGTTGCTGAGCTCGATGATGTAATCTACGATTTGGCCGACTTTCCGCTTAGTGTTCGCTTCGCTCAGATTAGGGTTGATCTTGAACTCTTCTTCAATGGCATTCATAAGATCAAGGGTTTCAATAGAATCAACCCCCAAATCATGTACGACATCTGTATCCATTTCTATCGTTGGCTGGTTTTCAGGTGCTTCCTCATGAAAAACTCGAAGCAAATCCATAAGGACCCTTTTGAGGCGTTCAAACACCTCTTTTCTTAACTGGTCTTCATTTTCATTCGGCATTGGTCACTCCTCATTCAAAAGACAAATTTTATCTTCGTACAGTAAAAAGGTCGTACATTCCCCATTGGTCCGTCTGAAAACGAATATCCTTGAATCCTGCCCCTCTCAACCAGTCGCAAAGTACAGATGGCCGTCTATAATGAAGAATCCATGGGCCGTCTTTGGTTGTACCCACCTTTTCCATTAATTTTCGACTCGGATTATTCTGCTGGCTGACAAACAAAAATAAACCACTCTCCTCCAAAGCTTCGTAAATTTGCCCAAAAACGTCCCGAACGACATTGTCATCAAGATATTCAACTAGCCCCGAAGCGATAATAATATCAGGACACCATTCAATCTTTGCACCGAGGCGTTTTAAATGTTCGAGGCGGAAAATATTTCCTTTTAAGAAACGCATGCTTTTTTCAGAAATGTTATACGATTTAGCTATTGTCCCACCCAGCATCAACGATTTCGAATCATAGTCGATGCCAATGATCTCGATATCACTTTCCTTGAACTTCGCATCCAATTCCGCCAAATATCTACCGGCACCGCACGCTACGTCCATAACTCTGGTCACTTTTCCGGCCTTTTTCCGTTGTGCAATTTCATCCGTCAGAGTGGCAACAATATTTTTCTTTCGAGCTCGCGTTGCTTTAACAGCCGGCAAATGCAGCAATATATAATCAACTATTCGCCCGATGCCCAAATAACCGGCTGGCTTGTTGGTATACATGTGATCGAAATTGTACCCGGTTGAAGCTTCTCCAAGCACACTTTGGCGGCCTAGTTTACTCATCAGAAGTATGTTTCGAATCACTTTTTTATATAAAAAATCTTCAACCGCCTGTTTCATTATTGATTTTTCCAAATACAAGGACTGAATTATTGGAGCCAAAGCCAAAAGAATTCGAAACGGCATATTTGACTTCTTTTTTTACGGCATCTTTCCGTATTACGTTAATATTACAATTCTCGTCCAACTCGTCACAATTAATTGTAGGCGGCATCGTATTGTTCTTAACCGCCAGAGCCGTCAATATGGCTTCAATTGCGCCTGCCGCTCCAATCGTGTGACCTGTTTGCGATTTGGTGCTGCTCACGTACGGTCCTTTTGGACCAAATCCAAATACTGAACCAATTGCTTTGGCTTCACAAACATCGTTCAGTTGAGTCGCGGTTCCATGAGCATTGATATAATTAACATCTTTTGGTGTAATACGGGCCATCTTCAAGGCCTGCTCTATCGCATCGACCGCATCCTCGGCACTAGGATCCGGCGCTGCCATGTGATAGGCGCCACAGTTGCTCGAATATCCTAAAAGCTCTGCGTAGATTTTAGCGCCCCGCGCTTTTGCATGCTGAAATTCCTCTAATATCAAAACTCCGGCACCTTCACCCAACACAAAACCGTCCCTTCGTTTATCAAAAGGTCGGGGAGTATTGAATCCATTTGCTCCTCCTTTTGACAAAACTCTCAAAGATTGGTATCCGGCAAACGTAACCGGCGTGATTGGGCATTCAGCGCCGCCTGTCACAGCAATGTCTGAAAATCCACAATGAATCAAGCCGCAAGCCATGGCAATCGCATTCCCCCCCGAAGAACAAGCTGTAGAAATCGTGGCATTGGGGCCTCGGAATTTAAACTGTATCGCAATGTAGGCAGAAACCGCATTAGGTGCCACCCGTGCTACAGTGCTTGAATATACTTTACGAGGATCATTTCCTTCCAAGTAGCGTAACATCTGTTCTTCATGAAATAAGCTGCCGCCCAAACCCGAACCGATAATTACAGGGATGTTATTACTCTTAGGATTTATCTTGGTTTCTATACCAGCATCGTCTATAGCCATCTTTGCTGCGGCAACACCCATTTGAGCGAAACGGTCGGTTTTTCTATAAATTTCGGGTAGGATGTAATGGCTCGGGTTAAAATTCTTGACCTCAGCTGCTATACAAATCTCAAAGTTTTCTGCATTGAACAAAGTAACCTTATTCACACCGGAAGTCCCTCGCAAGGAGGCTTCCCAAAAATCGTCTACGCCTGTGCCAATCGGCGTAACGGCACCCATGCCTGTGATAACGACTCTTCTTTTAGTCATAAATAGTCTCGAATCGTTGCTAATAACTTATTCGTATCTACCGGTTTAGTTAAAACTTCTCCAATAAATTCAGCCTTTAGTTGATCGCCATATTCCGCATACCCAGTGATGAAAACTATGGGCAATTCACCTTTTCCGGCACTCGTCAAGCGGGATTGGATCTCAGTCACGGTTTCAACACCATTTTTCCCGGGCATGCGGATATCTGACAAAACGAGGTCAAATTGCTTCTCTTCAAAAGCCTTCAGAGCTTCATCATAGGAAGCGGAGGGTATAACTTCGTAGCCTTCGTGGGATAGTAAGAGGTTAAATGATTTAAGAATCAGGGGGTCGTCGTCTATTAAAAGAATGCGACGCTTCATTGAGCCGATCGAATAGTAAGGTAGTACGTTGTAATGGTATGTGGCATAAGTGCAACTTAATACCAGAATTAAGGATGGGATGATTATATGCTAAATGGAGGAAAAGTCGACGACAAAAATATTAGCACCAATTTCAGGCAGGTCAACACCCAGAAGAACTAACCTTCAAGCAGTACAGTTTTTAGGGGAAACGTCATTTATTGAATAACCTCTCCTCGGTAATTGAGATATCTAACTCCTGGGACTCTTTTTCTAGGCCGGTTATTGGGTATGTACTTTTTGAATTCGGCTGTTTCTGGTATCTGACGTGCTTTGGCAATGACGCTCGGATATTCGGAAGAATCAGTAATGATTTGACAAATCCAAGTCCAAATATGTCTATTTCCATTATGCAGCCAAAATGCACGATAATTGCATGCCCAGACAATACCTTTCTTGGTAAGATTTTTTTTCTTATCCAAAACATCGAATTCTACTTTAACAAATTCTTTACCGCTTATATTCTCAGTAACAAAATGTGTCGGCATACCCTTTTCTGAAACGATATGGCCATTCAAATTTTGACTTAAATACCATTTAACTGCTTGTTGCGCAGCCACAAGAGATTCCTCACCAACAAAGGGGTCGTATACAGAGCCTTCCTCTTGAGCAATTCGTTCTTGTTCCTGCGTCATCGAATGAGCATCTAAGGGCGGACCAACAGGTAAATCCACCAAGTGAACGTAAACCAAAGTTTGTTTGTCAGGAGATTCTAAATTAACCGCGGGAGCAATTCTTTCTGCGGTTTCATCCGCGCTTGACCAATAGTTCTGTGTGCGATATTTCCAGTCAAGACATCCGAATTCAAAAAAGGCAGCACCTGAATCAAACTTTGCTACACTACCTATTACCTGTGGAGTAGCAAAATTTCCTTTATCAGCAAAACGGAAGGTACTTCCAGTCGATTCTTCATACTGAACTTTTGTCGGACGAATAGTCTTTTTCTCACCTATAACACCACTATCTCTGTCAGATCTTAAAGGATCTCTCATCGCAGCATCTCCTATTATCTCTCCCATCACACATCCCGAAACAAGGAATGACAATATAACAAGTGACGCGAAACGACCTCTGAACATCAATTTATCAGTCATAAAATTTACGTCCATGGGCGATTTCTGCGGTAGCAAGGCCCGCTACACCGGAAACAACTGCCCTCGTTGGATTACTAGACGCATATGCAAATAAACCAGATGAATCAAAGTAATTCGGAGGATTCCATTGTGCCCGTGCTCCGATACCCAAAAATACTTTGTCCGCATGAGCTTGAGAATAGAAGGGGCTATACAGTTTGAAAGTTCCTCCTACGTTAGTAAAACCATCACCTTTAAGCAACTCGGCGGCATTTTTGGCCAAAATTGTCATTTCGCTATGGACATCCCACGATGCATGGGGATGTGCTTTTATATAGTCGGCGAACTGACGAGAAGCTAGCGTATTATTAAATACTTTCGAGATGCCTGCACGAACAAGATCTGCCAATAAACCTCTCGACCGGACATAAACCACCGCACTAACTCCTTTACTACTTGATACCCGCAAAGCTTGTAGGGCTTTCTCGTCTGTAGTACCGACACCTAAAGCTTTTATTGTTCCACCGTCTTTACCTTGAACACTAATTCCATCGTGCATGGCGCTATTTATGCCAGAACCGACTTGGCTGCCGACATAAGCACCTGCGAGTCCTCCGGCAAAACTTCCCCAATCCTTTGTTGCGGCAGCAACGGCAACGGCGCCTGCTAACATCGCCACACCAAATTGCCAGCCAAAATTCTCGACGCCCCATCCTCCTACCGCACCGAGTGCCCCTCCTATTGAGGCACCAAGCAAAGCACCCTTCAAACCACCGTTAAGTGCGCCTGAGGTTGCTCCACCAATTATGCCGCCTATCATGCCTGCAACCCAAAGCGGAGCACCAGCTCCAAACGTAAGTACTGTAATAAGAGCTCCTACGGCGGCACCGACGAAGGCTTTCCAGAATTTTTTCCAGAAACCTTTATGTCCCGTAGGGTCGGTGTATTTTATCGGATTATTGTTGACATAGGAATAGCGATTTAAATCTTGTGGATTAAAGGCTTCTGGCACAATCGTATCGGGCATTATAAATCTTCCTAGCTGAGAATCGTAATATCGCCAGGCATAAAAATAAAGTCTGGTACTGTCATCTTTTTCCTGCCCGGTAAATTTATGCTTAAGATCTGCGGATCCTGTAAATGTTGCGGTCTCACCGTAGGGATCGTATTCTAGAAGCATGGATTGATTGCCTGAGCTATCAGTGACCACGTTCGTAGAATTGATATGATCAGTGTGGGTAAAGAAAATATCCCCGTTTGATTTCTTGGTAGTGATTCGCCGATCTCCAAAAAAGACGTATTTTGTGGACGTAGCACCTTCAACTTCATAGTCTTTTCCCAAATAGATCGTTGTAGTACCACCCGCTGTTTTCTTGATACGTGAACCAACGGAATCATAAACAAAAGTTGTTGTTGTTTCAGTTTTTCCGTAGCTAAAGCTGGCACTGGTGAGACCAATAATGTTGTAACCCTTGCCTGGCTCAAACTGAGTGAAAGCTCCGCCCTGATAGGACTCCCACGTTTGAGTTGAAGCATTAAAACGTTTTACGTCGGAATAATGAGTTCCTTGGGTAAGCGTTGAAAGGACTGTTGCGACGTTTGTCGCCGTTTTCACTGCCGGAGAAATAAAATTATCGCCTGAGACAATATTGTGCGTGACATCAGTCCCTGACGTCTTACCAGTAACGCTGAGAGTCTTATCGACACCTGCCTTATTATAGATTTCATAGGTCTTGCCATATTCAAATTGAGTAAAATCATTGAAGTCACTATCATTTACCCAATGCTTCCATTTGTCTGTGCCAGCAGCTGCGGCATCCCAATAAGAGACTTGGTCATAATCGGCCCCGAAAGTTAAGGAGGAAAGGATATTAGACACACTTCGATTATCCGGAAGATGTGTAAAGGAAATAACATTCCATCCTGGTTTGAGGGTATAGTTCGTGGCGCCTGACTCCCCTTCTCTCACTTTCATTTCGGTCAATCGGTTCTCTGAATCATAAGTCAGTATATCTTGGCCCCGGGTGATCATATTGCCGTTTGCATCATAACCAAGTGTGCAATTTCCCGGTCCGAGATCACGACAGAAAGTCGGAAAATTGTTACCGCTCCAAGTTACGCTTGTAACGGCATGCGGACCGGGCGCGCCTTCACCGTAAGCCATAGACCTTCCAGCCTTTGAAGTCATATTTCCAAGAGAATCATATGCAAAAACCTGGGTTCCGTAAGCCGAACCTATCGCCTGAGTCAGCCGATTGAGATCATCGTACGTAAATGTCTGCGACATAGAATTGATCGTATCGGTGATCTGAGTTACGTTTCCATTACCATCAAATGTATAGCCAAGTTCCTGAAGTTTGGTTGTACCGTCGGGCTTTTTCGTGAGAATGTTGGATAGACGAAGAGTATCGGCGTTGTAGGTGTAATCCGTGGTCACATTATTGCCGTACTTTAGAAAAGTGATCTGACCGGCAGCATTGTAACTAACCTCTTTAACATAGTCCGTGGTGACGGAGTTCTTCAAACCAGAAATGGCTTCCACATCTCCGAAACCGTTATAGGTGTAAGTCACAACTTCATTATCCGGATAAGTAAGGGTCCGCACACGGCCCATAGAATCATAAGTGCGAGCAAAAGAATAAGCGACTGAGTTTACAGTCTTGGTATCATCAATAATTCTTCCCAATTTATCATATTTGAATTCATGCGTGCCGGAAGCATCCGTGACTTTAGCAAGTCTTCCTACCCAATAACCCGTCTGGCCGGAATAAGTCGTCGGAGCGGAATCATAGCTATAAGTAACATCAGTTTCACCGCTTGGCAAATCTTTCAATGTGGGACGATTTAATGCGTCATAGGTAAAGCTGATGGTTTGGCTCTTGGCATCCGTTTGAGAAGTGAGGTTACCATTGAGATCATAAACATACGACCACGTACCCATATCCGGGTCAGTCATGCCTGTCTTGCGGGAAAGAGAATCATAGGTGATCGTAGTTTGATTACCAGCATTGTCAGTCGTTTTGATTAAATTATCCTTCACATCATATTCATAAGTCGTGGTATACGTGCTTCCTGCATTGAATTCCTCGACTTTTATCAATCGGCCGTTGCCATCTTTCGTATGGCGAAGCTGTTTTCCTCTTTGATCTGTCATTGTACTTACAAAATCCGATAATACAGCCTGCGAGTTTGTGCCGTCCGGATAATCCGTGCGGATCCTGCGCCCTATTGCATCATAAGTAAAAGTCGCCTTCGGTTTGGAGGTATCCGGCACCACATAACTCGTACCAGAAGTCGCAAAATATGGAACATATTGTTTCGACACGGCGCCCCTGTTATTAAATTCCACAGTGCCGGAAACAATCTGCTGGCTAGAATCTTCAGCGGGTGAACGACGTTGAATCTCACGTCCAAGTCCATCTGTAAACGAATAAGTAATTGATTGTGTGAAAGTCTGGCCGGGCACAGAGGCTTTTACTTTGATGGTGGTTTTTGTTACACATGTACTACCGCAGGTGGCAAGATTGGGATACTCATAGGAAAATTCCTGCGTAGGCTCAGAATTTGAGTCAAGCGCTCCAATCACCTTGGTCACGCGGCCAAGCGTGTCAAATACCGTCTCCATCACCTGCCCATTTTGATCCGTGGATGTGAGGATTTGTCCAAGCCAAGGGTCATACGTAAATTGACTGGTCTGAGACAGTGGGGTGCTGATTTGCGTTAGGAACAAATGATAAGTGGAATCAAACGTATTGGTAGTCGTATAGCCACGAGCATCAGTGGCGGTAGCCAGATTGCCATAGGAATCATATGTCATGGTCGTTTTGGGATTGTTTGTACACACCCCTGGCATACCGCATCCGGAAGCCGTGGAAAGCCACTCTTCTTGTTTGGTAAGAAGCCCTTTTACAGGTGCTGTGGCTATAGAAGTGGCCGCATCATAATAAAAGTATTTCTCTATTCTGACAGTCGTAAGATCAGAATCATAGAGTGTGGTTTTTTTGAGCGTATTAAGAATATAGTCGGTGGTGTTATAAACATACTCATTCACCGCCTTACGCTCGTCGCCGGACACACCAATATCCCCGCGTTCGATAGTGCTCGCAATATTGCCATAGCTATCATACGTGTATTCCCGGCGTATCTGCTTATATGTTGCATCCCCGTCGTAGATATAGCTGTCTACCTGGCTTAAAAATACAAAATGCACGCCCGTATAGGGGTGGGTATCATCATAGGTATTAACTTCCTTGGAAAAGAGATTATTAGAAGAATCTCTTACCTCTTTTTCGAGCAACTTGCCTTTATTGTGGTCATCCTGGCCATAAGTATGGATGTATTTTGTACCTATAGCATCTGTAACCGTCACCTCCCTGAAGCCCCGGAACTCCCTTTCGGTTGAGTCATACATGCCGCCCTTGTAGGAGTAGGTGGTCGTGTACGTATTTCCCATTCCATCAGCCTGGTCTATCTGTGTGACCACCTGAATCGGAAATGGCAGTCTTTGCTTTCCATTCGTATCCGTGTTATCAAATGCTGTGGAAGCCGTGTAGGTAATGGTGGTCTTCCCTCCCCGGCCGTTCTTGATCTCTTTCAACAAATCAGGATACGGCCCTTTGTTTTTCTGCTTCTTCCACGCCGTGTTGCTGTCATTGGACTGAAGCCGGTCCGCCAGACCATCCCCATCCAAATCCGCCACATCCACAGCCATCTCTCCCGATGTATTGACCCATCTCGGGTAACTCCACCGGACACTGGATACCATGTATCCTATCGTCCCGTAATCCTGCATACTCGTGAAGCCAGTCCCCGTGTTGTACTGTACTTTCCAGGCCGTATTGTTGTCAGTTGCCTGGATACGATCTGGCAATCCATCGCCGTTCACATCAAACAGATCCACGGCCTGTTCTCCCGCGTCACTGAAATAGCGCACGTGCTCCCAGCGGGGGTTTGAATTCAACACTTCAATTGGACCAAAGTCCTGCATGGTCGTGAATCCGCTTCCCGTGTTGTACTGCACCTTCCAGTAGGTGTTGCTATCTTTCGACTGCACACGGTCAGGCAGGCCATCACCATTAATATCCACCATATCCACTTTGGTTTCACGGGCACTGGAGGTCAACCGGATAGCATCCCGTTTTGAGGAGGTTTCCATTTCCTCAGTTGTTCCCCAATCCTGCATGGATGAAAACCCGGATCCCGTATTCAACTGCACTTTCCAGGTGCTGTTGTTCTCTTCTGCCATAATGCGATCCGGCAGACCATCGCCGTTGATATCAAAGAAATCAATCCAAGTCACCGTAGGGTCTGTTCCAGGGCTATACCGGATGTAATCGTAGCTCACACTGGATGAAACCATGCGGCTGATGGTGCCCCAACTCGAATTGTTTGAATCAAATCCGGAACCTGTATTTAATTGCACAATCCAGGCGGTATTGTTGTCTTGGGCAAGAATACGATCAGGCAAACCATCTCCATTGATATCAAGAAAATCGCTGGCCTGCTGTTTGTTATCGTCCACCCGTGAAATATAATCCCATCCAGACCAGGAGGTGGGTTTATAAAGGGTTCCGAAGTCAGACAAAGACGCAAAACTGGAACCATTGTTCAACTGCACCTTCCAAGCCGTATTTGCCGATACCGCCTGTACACGGTCATTGAATCCGTCACCGTTCACATCCAACAAGTCCACGACCGTTTCTGATGACGCGGTTGTGTAGCGCAGAAAATCATAATTCGTTGAAGAGGTCGCCCGCGATATTCCGCTAAAATCAGCCATCGAATCAAATTCCAACGGTTTATCCTGATAAGTAAAGGTCGTAACAGGCAGACTGGTCGTTCCATCCTTCCCGTATTCAGTAACAGAAATCAGGCGGGAACGCTTTGTCGCCGTCGAATACTCATACCCAAGGGAATACTTCCTTGCCAGCTGATACGTCCCCTGAGAATCCTTCACCTTCACCTGAATCTGCTGCAACCGCTTCTTTAACTCCACCCTGGCTCCCGTGATGTATGAGAAACTGTCGTCATCACGGTCCTCAAGTGTGAATTCCACCTTATGGGTATGCGCGAAACTCTGGGTCTCATTGCCGTTATACTCGACCGTCGATAGATACAGTTCTCCTGAGTCCGTCGTATAGCTGATAGTCATATAATTCCCAGAGGTATCCTTCACCTTGGCTAAGGCCCACTTAAACGTACCCGAGCTATTTGTCTGCCGGGTTGACGAATTGTCGCCAAACGTGTACTCCGTGCCGCTTTTGTCCGTCACTGTCCATTTGTTATTAGTCGAGTCATACATAAACTTAAGAAAGAGGGCCTCATCCTTGGCACGGTATTCATTCGTTGCCACATTAACCAGCTCGGAAGACACCCCTTGAAAGGAGAAAATATATTTGTCCGTTGAGTCATACTTCGGAACCCCCTTCTTCACATCCCGCTGAATAAACCCCATGTCCAGATTCCACCCCATCCCCAGCCAACTATTTCCTCCAGAGCTTGAATAGGAAAGATTAAGACTCGGCTGGATATTCTTCCGCCCTGGTGGGACAAAGATAGGAATACCGGTCTGCCCGCGCCCCGTGAATAGGTCCGCCTGAAAGGATTGTGCAGGCCCCGCAGATTGTGCAAGTTCTCCAAGCTGCGCGGACGCAGGATTCCCCTGGCTGGCAGAAGAACCTCCTCCAAGAGCATAGGAGAGATCTCCAATGGTAAAGACAAAAATAAAACACATCGCGGTAAAACACGCGACAAAACGGATAAATCCTGAAAATTGCGATTTCTGAGTTGAACGATTCATGATATTCATTTGGTTGGCCTCCGGAACAAATACTGACTTTTAGACGTGAGACTCGTTCCATCCGAGTTCCTCACCATGAAAGAAAGCTCATGCCTACCCTTGTCCGAACCTGAGATTGAATAAGAAAGGTTATTTGAGCTCTGCCAGGCGGCTTTCACTGTACTGCCTTCCTTCACCTGATATTCCAGGCTTCCTGTCCCGGGGTTCTGGGCTGTCACCGCATACGATGGCGACTCATCCGTGAAAAACCTTGATAAAGAACCCGGCGTCACAGACTGAATCACAGGGGTCTTGACACCTCCCCCGTTTCCGATAAACCCATCCACGTCGTAATTCGTGCTGGCCATTGCTTCTTTACTCGAAAAATCGATACTCCCATCATTCAGCTGGTACGAAGCAGAGCTGATATCATTTCCGCCTCCGCCCGAAACATAGCTGTCTGACACCGTGTAATTCGTGCTGGATAAATCAGCATGCACGACTGCCGGAGTCCATGCCCCAAACAGCAGAAGTAAAAATATGAGATTTTTAACGAGGCTTTTCATAACGGCCCCTCCTAGTTCTGATAGCTGAGGTTCAAATCCGTGAGAATGGCTTTAATGGCCTTGCGCGCCTCAGGGTCTTGAATTCGAGAAAGCTTAACGGACTTGGCATCAAGTTTGGCACGGTCATGCTTTGCTTTCTGCTCTACTGTCTTGAGTTGCATCCTTTCCGGCTTGGCATAGGCTACCGGCAGGCAGACTTGTGAAGCAAGAATCATTAACCCGATCATTGAGTAAATTTTAATGTTCATTTCAAAGCTCCTCTCTTATAAGGGTTAAACAGCTACCGCAATCGCGTTTAATTCGGCGTTCCCGTTAATCACGGCTTTCCATTTAAGCTGCGTGCCGGACGGCTGACTGGAAATACTTGTCACCGTTTCCTTCGTGCACTGGGTCCATGTGGTGCCGTTGTCGCGGGAGATATAGTAAGTGATACTGCCGGTCCCAAGAGTCTCATCCGCAATCACCATGGCCTGAGTAGGCGCCGAAGCTTCTGAATAAACATTCGAAACCACAGTGGCTGTGCCAGTGTAAGTCTGCTGTTCGTAGACCTTGAAGTAGGTGTCAATGTCTGTGTAATACGTAGACCAGGTCCCACTCGAGTTCTTGGCAATCATGGAACCGTTGCTATAGGGATTGCCGCCATTTGACCGCCGCACATAAACATAATTGGCTCCATCCCCACTGGCGTCGAAATTTTCAAAAACAATCAGATAGGTCGTGTCGGCCGAGAGCGTTGTCGGCGTAAAGGTAGCAGTAACTTCCACATAATCACTGGTGGAAATTGACCCTAATGAGATATTGGAGGATTCAGCAAGCAAGGTTCCCGGCAAACCCGAATTGCTGCTATAAAGACGAATTCGTGCATTTCCTGTAGGGTTTCCGTAACGTTTTATTTTGAAACTGGCTTTATCAACTGTGACTTGCGAAGAATGCTGGAATTGTTGACCATATCCGTTATAAGTTGCCGCCTGGTTGCTTAAGACTTCCGTATAATCATTCTCGGTAGCGCTTGATTCCACGGCACTGCCACCCGTGGGAGTAATGGTCACATCGTAATCTGGACTTCCTCTGTAGGTATAACCGCTCGAACTCCCCGAACTAATGCCGGTGGAATCATTGAAACTATCCACTATCATGTCGCCCATATTGTTGGCACTGGCCACGGAATAGGCATCTAATTTGAAATTTGTTTTAGCGATGTTTACAGTGTTATCGTGAACCCCTTCGATATTCTTATGCGAAAGCGCATCATGAGCTGATTGGGTGAATGAATTCACCACGTTTTCAGCCATCAGGGCGTAACCTGTTGAAGTCAGCCTCTGTCGAGGGGCCATTTCGGAATCGCTGCCGACCTGGGCTGAAAGCCAATAATCTTGACTGAAGTCAAGATTAAGCGTCGTGACCGAACCAAGCTGAACGCTGAATCTTCCGGATGACACGGATACTGATGATTGCGTCTCATTCCACAATGCAGCACCTCCCGTCGAGGCACCGTAAATCCTGAACACCATTGAGTAGGTTCCGGTCAGATAATTCCCGGAACTATCTTTGAGCATGCCTTGGTACGTGAGGAACTTTGGAACTGAAGCAATAGCCTGTTGGGAAAGCAGAAAACATAAAACCAGCATCAAGTAAATCACCTTATGGAATTTGTGTTTCATCTCACACCTTAACCTTTCTGCCAGGGTTAAATGCTTATTTCTCATATTGCCACCGCGATAGCATTGAGCTCCGCGTCTCCCGTGATGACCGCTTTCCATTTGAGTTGAGTGCCGGTGGGCTGGGCACTGATGCTTGTGACCGTGTCTTTTGCGCACTCGGTCCAGGTTGTACCGTTATCACGAGAGACATAGTAAGTGACGGAACCTGCCCCCCAATGTCTCGTCCGCCGTCACCATCGCCTCGGTAGGCGCTGAGAATACGGAATAAACAGTAGAAACAATGGTAGCGGAACCTGATGCCTGGGTCATAAGCTCCACTTCACCAAGTTGCACTCCTTCACCGCCTGATTCCTTAGCCGTAATGTGGATTCTCCAATAGCGGTAAGCAGTGGCATTGCTGAAATCAAAAGTTCTTTTTTCCTGACTCGTCCACCCCGTCTGTGAGGCCGGTGTTAGCAAAGTTGTCCAGTTGGTATCATCATTGGAAGCCTGAATCGAAAAGTCTTTGGGCATGTAATAGGCGGGGTTATCATTTGATTGTTGAAAAGTAACCCTTTTAATGGTTTTAGCGTTGCCTGATCCAAAATCGTATTTCCACCATTGAGGGGAACTCGTGCTGGGAACCGCCGCAGAAAGCCAGCCCGTCGCGGAACTGTTGTCAACTGCCTTATCCGGGTGATAGCTCGTCTGGTTCCATGAACTGCTAGCGGAAGTTGCTCCCGTTCCGGTCTGATCGGTATAATTTGCGTCTCTTACCACATCGTAATTCGGGCTTGTTCGCCAGGAATAACCGGATGATGAGCCGGAGCTAATTCCGCTTGCATCATTGAAACTATCCACAATCAGATCGCCCATGTTGTTTGCTGAGGCCAATGTATAGGCGTCCAATTGGAACTTTACTTTGGCGATGTTTTGATGCGCCGACTTCACGCCTTCAATGCTCATGTGTGAATCCGAGGCGTGAGCCGAGACCGTCAGTTTCCCTCCCGTCACATCCTCCGCCATAACCGCATAGCCAGCACTTGTCAGCCGCTGCCGAGGGGTCATCTCAACGTCGCTTCCCACCTGCACAGAGAGCCAGTAGTCCTGATCAAATGTGAGGCTGATGTCTGTGGCGCTTCCCAGAATGACACTGAATCGTCCGGATGACACGGATACCGATGACTGAGTCTCGCTCCAAAGATTGCTTCCTCCGGTCGCGGCACCATAAATCCTGAAAGTCATTGAATAAGTTCCGGTTAAAAAATTTCCAGAACTATCCTTAAGGATTCCCTGATAGGTGAACAAGCCCGGAACGCTAGCGGTGACCTTATTGGGGACCACAAGAAACAAAGCAAATATCAGAAAAATCAGCGCATGGAATTTGTTCTTCATCTCACACCTAAACCTTTCTGGCAGATTTGATGACTCATGCTTCATACCGCCACCGCAATGGCGTTCAGTTCCGCATCGCCGTTTATCACTGCCTTCCATTTGACTTGTGTACCCGAGGATTGGCCGGAAATACTCGTGATTGTTTCTTTAGTACACTGGGTCCATGTGGTGCCATTGTCCCGTGACACGTAGTAAGTGATAGACCCCGTATTGAGGGTTTCATCCGCAATTATCATTGCCTCGGTTGGAGCTGAGGATTCGGAATAGACATTGGAAATCACGGTCCCTTGTGCACTGGAATTGCCCGAATATTCGCTTGTCGGAGGTGTGAAATTGGAAGTCCACCGGGCAACGCCCTTGGAAACTCGAAGTTCTTCAATCCAACCGTTCAGGTTATGCGCAAGACTTGTTGCCAAAACCCCGATCGCCACTTGCGTGGTTCCTGTAACATTCGCGGAATTGGTGCCTGTTGATCCAATCTGTGTTCCATCCACAAAAAGCTTACAGTCGCTGCCGCTGCGAACTGCCGCAATGTGGTACCAGACATTGGCTGAAGGAGACCAAGAAGTGCTTACAACTGTGGAGCTTTCAATTTCAAACCGTAGCGTTCCATCTCCCGCATAGCGAACCGCAAAATCTGCCGTCTCATTTCTATCAATAAAACATTGGCCCGCGCTTGCCGAATTCAACCGCACCCAAAAATCAATCGTGAAATCGCCCGTTCCAAAATCAAAAACACTGTTGCTCGGAATGGTTAGATAATCACCCGCCCCGTCAAACAGTCCACTTGCACCTCCAAATTTGGATTGTGCCGTATCAATCTGTGCATTGCCGTTTGCGGTTACCGTGAGCGGGCTGTCGCTGGATTCGGTAAAAGTTGTGGAACCATCCGTACCGTTTCCATGCAGCACCAGGACAGCATTCGAATCAATTCCTCCGGTAGCTGTCGCGATGACGTCATAATTAGGGCTGCCTCGATAGGTATAACCACTTGAGCCTCCAGAGTTGATACCGGTGGAATCATTGAAGCTGTCAATTACCAGATCCCCCATACTGTTAGCGGATGCCAATGTAATTGCATCAACTTTGAAATTAGTTTTGGCGATATTCACATGGGCTGAACGGACACCTTCAATGCTCATGTGTGAATCCGCGACATGGGCTGATCCGGTGAGTTTACCTCCGGTCACATCCTCGGCCATGGCCGCATAACCGGAAGATGTCAGCCGCTGCCGAGGTGTCATTTCGGCGTCGCTTCCAACCTGTACAGAAAGCCAATAGTCCTGGTCAAAGGCAAGGTTGAGAGTCGTGACACTCCCCAGAATCGCACTGAAACGACCGGATGACGCTGAAACCGAAGATTGAGTCTCACTCCAAAGGCTACTTCCTCCGGTTGCCACAGCGTAAACTCTAAAAGTCATCGAGTAAGTTCCAGTAAGAAAATTCCCAGAGCTATCTTTCAGAATGCCTTGATAGGTGAGAAGCTTTGGGACAGAAGCCTCTACGTGAGGTGATGAAAAACTAAAAAGGAGAATTAGAATGCTGAAAATCAAAAGGGGCTTTCTCATTTTAGCGATCTCCTTTCAAGGACGATTCCGTGATTGGGTATCAAATATTGCATCATGATGGTTCACAAAATAATCCCGTGAGAACGCGTTCACAACGCTAAAAACCTGAAAATTGGCTTTTGGTACCCTATCGGGACCACTTTGGTATCTTATCGGGGCCACAATTAAGGCCGGAGGGGAGGACTACAGCAAAAGCTTTGAGAATATGGCTTCGTACGACAATGTTTTCTTAGAGCTTTTGTCTTTAGAGACGGCCAAACTCTCAATCAAAACACCATTCACATAGGATGCAAATGGATACAAAAATGCCACGAAATTCTTAAGCTCACCATCGAACTGTATCTTAATCTGTACTGATTTGAGAGCCGATCTTTCTTCGGTACCGGTCGGCTGAAGCTGGCCGACCTTCAAACCATTTGATTCGAGTTTTGCCATAATCTCCTTCATCCAATCATTTACCGCATCGGAAGACGATGAAAGTGAAGGGGATTCCTTTTTTAAGGATTCGTATTGATCAAAATAGCTATTTTTATGCCCAAGAAAAAATTCAATCTTTGAACATTGCTCCTCTTTCAGACGAAGTGCTTCCCGCAAAGGAATTCCGCTTGCGGTTGATTGTTCGCGCGACAAATTCAGCTTTTCTTTTAGACTCTCCTTCTTTCTAATCGCTGAGACTTCAAACTCAAAAAAATCATGTGACACTTTTTTTCTTAACCTTGCGTATTCAAGGTGAGCGGATTCAAGAGAGTCGCTTTTAGCCAAGGCCTGCGTGGTCCCAACCACTCCCGAATAGGAAGCACTCGTTCCTCTTAAACGCAAACCAGTTTCATTCCAATCAAATTCATTCAAAATCACCTCGCCTGGGATATCCTGACTTATTGTTTTGATAAGGTTGAGAAGGACGAGGTTTTCACTAGTGCGCAGGGAAAAGGTTTGGAGAATAGCTATGGTCTTTTCGATTTTCAAAAACTCAGGATTAAGTTTCGCAATACGCTTGGTTATCATCTGAAGACGCTCTGTCTCAAACCGTTTATGCGTGTAAAGGCCAAGGCAAACGGTCATCGATAAAAGAACAAAAATCATCGTCATATCCGTAAAAAGGCTCTTCCTCTCTTTTTTTAGCTTCTCGACCTTCATTTCCTTCGGGAGTAAGCTTATCAAAGAGTTGCCATCTAAGCAGGCCGCTCCATAAAGCGCGGGCGGTGCGTTTTGCGGTAGACTTAGTCTTTCCGCAGAAACAGAGAATATATGTGAAATTTGTTTCTCAAGCACAGCATCCTGAAGACCGCACAGCAAGATCGCTTCAGGTTTTACCCCCACTTCCAGAAGGAAATAGTTTAATTCCTCTTCCATTTGCGGATCATCTCTTTGAAAACTTCGATATGCCGTAAGCTTGCCGCAGCTAATGACCAGCAACTCGCTCTCTACTTCACCGGCGCACAGCAAAAGGAAAGTTCCTTTCTCTCTCTCCCGGACTAAGCCCAAAAGGCCTTGATCTGATGAAACAACCTCGTCCGGCAAAATTCCCGCGTCACTTAAGTTCTTCAGAATATTCCTTAAAGGATCCAAAGGGGTGGCCAAAAGAACCCCTCGGACCCCTTTTTCTCCCGTCTGAATATTGAATCCATAACTCATTTCGTCTAAAGATACCGGCAGGCTCTGTTTTAACTTTTCAAAAAAAATATTCGTTTCATCCCCATTCTCCGATGTCTCAAAATCGAAGCGCCTTTCAATGATCAAATTACGGGGCAGCACCAGCACTACCTTTTTTCTCTTCTCTTTGGTGAATACTTGCAGTTTGTTCCTCAAGGCATCAGCGGATACTTCCCTTGTAGATATTTGCTCAAACCTTTCTATTTCCCGCCCCCTCAGGAGCAAACATCTTAGGGTTTCGTTTTTGAACTCCAGGGTCAGCTTCTTCATTTCATTCCTCATTCCAATAGAGAATGGACGGGTACAGTGAATCACCTGACTGCCGGATAATCGCTTCGCTTTTCTTTGGTTTCCCTTTGAGTTGAATCCTTAAATGGAAATAGCTCGAATCTGTCGCGAGGTAAGGGACAAGCTGGTTTGCCAGGCTGACCATTTCAATGGTGGGAGTTATCTTTAACTTGGCCAAAAACAGGTTGGGAACAAGTTCTTCTTTCTGAAGCGGGCTCGGCTCATTCCCAATAGCAGTACGCATTGATAGGATTCTTTCCAAAAGTTCTTTCTTTCTGAGGCTATCACCCGGCAAAGACTGAATAATGGCTTCAAGTACGGGTGGCAAAACCGTGTTAACATTCACTGCCGGGAACGCTGTCGCATCACCCACTACCGTTACATAAGGTTTGAATGCCTCAAAATCATCCTTTTCCACTCCCTCAATCAACAAAACTTCGTCAAGAAAATCGAATCTTTGGTTTTTTTTATCACCTCTCCATTTAAGCAGGTTTTTTACTATATCTTTCACGTCTTCCTTAAAGAATATCCCCCTTTGCGCGCCCAATTTTTCAAACAATGCGGTAAGAAGCTTTTCCCCTGCCAAATTCAAATTAAGCTTTGATTCTTCATCCTCAACATAGATTGAGAACCTATCGTTCCAGGGAGTGGAGACCTTAAGCTCTCCGCTCCAGCCATCTTGCGGCGAATCATTGTAAGGATCCTCATCGGAAGCAATCACCAAAGACGCTGTATTGAGCCCCGAGATAAGCTCCCAACGACCTTCAAACTCGTTCCATTCCGCCTTGGTAAGCTCCAATTGAATGCTTGTCTGAAAGGCCAGTGACAAAAGCAAAATGCTAAAAATGGAAGCAGACCAAAGACTCAGAACAAGTATAGATCCGGTTTCTTTTGCGCCCCCCATCATTGGGATTCCCCTTCGGGCAAAGCCCCTATCCTGCCTTGTGGAATGGAAATCATCTTCGTAAGACTGGCCCCGGAAACAAGCTCAACCCTGATTTCAACTGCCTTCGGTATGCCCTGATACGGCTCATCAAGCCAGAAAGGAAGGAAACGCGAGTCCTTTGTGTGCCCTGCATAGGGGTATTCAAAATGTATGGATTTGATGCCTGAAAGAACAGCTCTTTCCTCGCTATCTTTCTTTCTGAAATTTTCCTTCATGTTTTCTTCAGCGCGGATAAGCTTGTCCCCTTTTAAAAAATATTTGATCTTAAGAAGCTTTTTCTCACCCCCACTGATACCATGCGACAGCGTATAGCTTGGGAACTCAAACCAATCCTCCTTCCCTCTAAAAGGAAGGGATGGGTAGACAAGCGTATTTCTAAGTTCCTTTTCCATGGTGAGGATAAGAACCCTCAGCGTTTGATATTTGGAGAAATTGGCCTTCGCTCTCTCTCCCGCTCTTAAACCAGATATGAGCACTATAGACAGAGCCATAATCATCAGGGTGGATATGAATAAAGCGATTAAAAGCTCTATTAACGAAAAACCTGATTTTGTGTTCATGGAAGATCAGTCCTTAAGATAAGCTCCAAAGCCACCGAATCCTTCCCTTCACTGAACGAAACAACCGGTATTATTTCTTGGTAAAAATCGGACAGATACTCCGGCACATCCTGCGGCGGATGCGTTTGGATGTCATATTGATATCCTTTTGCAAGGGGCCCTCTGCCCCCATAAAGAAAAAGATCCACTCTGTTCCCTGATTCAAGCTGAAAAAGAAGCTGTTCAAGCTCAGACATGGCTTCTGTCCTTTGATTCATCTTTTCCGAAAACCTTAGCACAGCGGCAATCCCGCCCAAAGACACGGTCACCGCAAGAGCGATGATGACCAGCGCTATCAGTACTTCGAAAAGCGTGAATCCCTGGCGATTGCTTGCCATCCTTACAAACATGTCTATCTCACTGCAGAACTCAAGGTTACAACGGGGTATATCATTGCAATCACCACAAAGCCGGTCACGATGCCCACACCAAGGATAAGAGCTGGTTCCAATAGCTTCAGAATCACTTTTGTGGCTGCTTCAAGTTCACGGCTATAAACCTCGGAGACTTCCTCTAACGATTCAGGCAAGGTTCCCGATTCTTCTCCAGCCTGAATCAGAGCCAAGGCTGTTTCATTCACAAAAGGTAGTTCCCGCAATGCCTGCGTCAGGGTCTCACCGCTGGCAATTCTCTCTCTTGCTGTTTTCTCATCCATTGCTTCAAGAGCTCTCAGAAGCGGAATCCCGCTTTTTAACAAAAGCGATAAAAGATAGCTAAACCGAACCAGCATGGAATGCCGAAGAATACTACCTAAGAGAGGCAAGGCGAGAGCCACCGGATACAACCTCTTACCATATCGCCTGATCAATAAAAAAAAGCCCCCCACAAACAAGATAAACAGAGGGAGCAGGTATTTCATCGTATCGCTTATCCTGATGACCAGCCGGGTTATCCAGGGAAGGGTCTCTCCAAAATCCTGATACACAAGCGCGAGCTTTGGGATGATAAAAGCGGTCAAAACGAAAATCGTAATCAACCCGAAAATGATAATAAAGGCGGGGTAGGAAACCGCTTCTCTGACCTTGGACCGCGTTTCCTCTTCTTTCTCAAGTCCAAGGGCAATATCTTCAAGGACTTTGTCCAATTGGCCGGATGCTTCGCCTGCCTGAATCAGGCTGATTTGATAAACCGGAAAAACAGCCGGATATAAAGACAAGCAATAAGAAAGACTTTTTCCCTGCCGGATGTGGTCCTGAAAAACAGGTATCAGGCTTTGGATATTCTCCTTCCGGGTCTCATTCCCAAATATCTCAAGAGCCCTTAAAATAGGGATGCCTCCATGAAGCAGTTTGGCGAAAGTCGAAAAAAAAATGCGTTTATGCTTAAGCTTTATCCGGGGGGAAAGTGAAACACGGTGTTTCGCCGCTAAGTCTTTTTCTTCTCCTATATCTATTAAATCCCAGTTAACCTTTTTCATTTTTCTGCTCGGATTGGGGCATTTCATGTTTATGCGGAAAATATTCTGGGAATTTGAGGCCAGACTGTTCCCAATAAGGTTGGTCATCATTTCGCAAAGGCCCCTGGCTGTAATAATAGGCCTTATCAAAGAAATAGCCGCCGGTTAGCTCATGAGAAAGAAGCCTTCCATCCCGGTCAAAATACCTGGCAGTTTCTTCAGTCCCTTTATCAGGCTCTAAAATCGAAGGTGTTATAAAAATCACAAGCTCCGTTTTGGTGAAATCATGAGATTTGGAGGTAAAGGCTTTGCCCACGATGGGGATATTGCCTAAAATCGGCAGTTTGACCGAGCTTTTATCCTGTTTATCCTGAATCAGTCCCCCGATCACAAGCGTGGTTCCGGATTTGACCATAACCGTGGTTTCAAGCTCCTGAGTCGTCACAACCGGAATTCGTGTCCGCGTAAATGCGGTGTTAGACCCCTGAGAAACACCTTGTAATTCCACCGGAGTGCCTGCAGTGGAAATCTCGGGCTTGATTTTCATTTGGATGTAATCATCCTCCGATATAACCGGCGTCACGCGCAGTGTCACTCCGACATCCACAAACTGAACATTGTCAGCGGTGGTAGAGCTATTCACCGACTGAACAACGGTTTGAGATACAAATGGTTCCTTAGTCGCCACGGCAAGCTTAGCCTCTTCATTGTTTAAAACCGTAAGCCGCGGCGAAGAAAGTGTATTGGTTTTTCCCATGATTTCGATCATTTGAATCACAGTCTGAAGATCATCAAGACCCGAGCCCATAGTCAACGCTGTGAGCGTTGCCCCTGCTGGCGGGGCTACTGTATAAGTCGCTGCGGTTTTAAGAGTATTCAACGACCCAATCTGGTCCACTACGAGCTGCCAGTCAATTCCGAAGCGAAAAGCATCCGAAAGCTTAACTTCCATCACCTTTGCTACTATCAACACCTGATGTTGCCTCACATCAAACGCCTCAATCAATTTCCGGACCCGTTCCACCCTTACCTCTGTGTCACGCACAAACACACGGTTAGATTTTTTATCCGTTTCCAGACTTCCCTGTCCCTCCTGAATAAGTTTTAAAAGTTTGGGTTCCAGGTCTTCCACCTTCGCGTATTTCAGTTTAAACACTCTGGATATCGATGGCTGGTCTGTGTTTTTAATAAGTTCTTCTATCTCACTCAAAATTTCGGGCGTCTCGGTAATGATAAGTGTATTGGTTCGCGGCTCGACAAGGACCTTTCCAAAAGCCGACTTCATCTGACTAATGGTTTGCGACAAGGCCTCTGCCTGGACAAAATGAAGGCTGTATTGCCGGGTCATTCTGGTGTCTTCATAAGGTTTCCCGTAAAGAGCCTCATAATCTTTCTTTGTCATCACCTTGATAATGCCGCGGTCTTTGATATAGGCGAGATCTGAGGTCTCAAGAATTGTCGCAAGCGCATCCATGACCTGGACATTCTGCAAAAAAATGGAGACCTGCCCCTGGACATTCTTGCCGGCCACAATGTTGAGGCCGGATCTTTTCGAAAGAAGTTTTAAAACATCCAAAATATTAACGGCCTGGAATTCTAGCGTCACATCGCCGGGAGGACTTGCAACCTCCTCCGCATGCGCTTCCTCGGCACTGACGGCTAGAGGCAATCCCGCTTCCAACATTAATACCAGCAGCACCCAGACAACGCTCCTCATGTGGAAACACCTCCCTGAATTTGAAGCTCGGCTTCTTCTCCGTCACAAGCAAGGATAAGGCTATCCTTTTTTATCTTTTTGACTGTAATGGGACCCAATTTTTCTCCTTCTTTGACAAAAATGGTGCTTCCAGCCCTTGCATCTTCTATGATTCCTTCCGGATTATTAAAATGCGCGACACCTTTTAGCCGGTAGTCTTTTATCAGCTCGAGGATTGAGTTTTTGGCGAGAACGCTGCCTTCTTGTTTCAAAGCCACATTAAAAAGATTCCGTGCCTCGACAGCCGTTTGGAACACCTCGAGTGGGTCAACTGCTACTTGATTTAATGCCGGAATCGACTGTTGGGCTGACGTAAAGCCGGGACTGGATTTTGACTGCGCATTAAGGCGCAAAATCATTTGATCAACAAGAATAATGACCACAGCTAAAATGGTTAGGGCAATGAGAACCCTTTTTATCTTCCTCAAATAAATTGGGGTTACCATCATCTCCATCATTTCCTAAGATCCATCCTTCTTATAATTTCCTGATCATGTATAAGGGCGCGGACCTTTTCCTTCGAAAAACGCCACTGCCTGCCTATCTTACTTCCTGGGATCAATCCTTCCTGTGCCAGGCGTAAAATCGTCACCTGCGAAAGCTTCAAATAATCAGCCACTTCCCTCAAAGTAAGTATCTCTTCCATGCAGAAGCTCTTTCCTTAGTGAACAATCGCTCTTAAGCGACAATCGTTGAGAAAATATCTCTCAATCAAAATCCAACCATGCTGATAGTTCACAAAATAGTCTTTAGCGGCTATCGCAACAATGTCAAAAACCAAATAAGTGCCCTTTGGGGTCTTATCGGGCCCACTTTGGTACCTTATCGGGCCCACCTGCCTCAATCCGGCCTAGATAAAGCCGGGTACGGTAAATAAAAGGCAGGATGCGTCTCGAATCTGGTCAGGGTTATAGATTTCCTTGGGAATGGCGGGATAGCGGAACAACAGATTCTTTTCTTCGGAGAGGAGATACTCTTTATCGTTAAAGCTGAACACTAATTTCCCCTGGAACCCTTGAAACAGGACATAGTCCGTCTTTGGAAGCTTCGAGTCTAATGCGCTCTTTTTTGCTTTGACTTGCAGCAGGCCAAAAAAAAATTCCTTGTGCCTTGGCGTGAATGAGGTAAGCTTCAACCCGTCACCGGGGTGCTCAATGTGAAACTCTCCCTTTACTGAGCCCTCCAGCACGCACCCTGCGCTATGAGCACAGGCATTTCCTAAGAAATCCCAAACCCCTGTGCCCATACCGCCTAATATCTTTTCTAAAAGGCCGACAGAATAATCCGGAGATTGTCCGCCCTCAACGATTTTAAGCGCATGGCGTGAGATGCCTAATTTTTCGGCAAACCCTCGCTGGCTCAACCCTAGCTTTTCTTTACGGAAATTGCTAATAGCCGATCCAAGGGTAGATACAATCGATTTTCGATTGTCCGACTTATTAGAAATCTCCGAAGGGACGATGTTTGGTACTTGTTTATTCTGCGAAGGCAAACTCTTTAAGGAGATCATGAGAGAATGCGTTTAGGCTTTGATTAGGCACAAAAAAACCCGACTCTTGGTCGGGTACTTTATAGGTCTAATCAAAAACCTTACTTCTCTTTCTCTCGGTCGGGTATTGCTACTGGAGTTATATTACTCAACCTTTTTTTGATGTCAAGTCATTAAAGGAACTCTCTCCGTAATTTTTTAAATAAAACCATGAATATTATAAAAACATTAGCTGACATAGTGACTTTATAGCTTAGAAACCTCCAAATTCCTTGTGTCAATTTTGTGCCATGTAAGTGGTCAAAAGTGGGGTAAAACCGTAGCAATTGGTGTGAGTAGAAAAAATCATCTAACCGACTTTAAAAATTAAACTTGTAAGAAATAATTGGACTTAGAAAAATCCGTCTGGAGTGATCCCAAAGCAGGTGCTCTAGCCAGGCTGAGCTACGCCCCGTTCGGCATGTTCAAGCGTCTCAAGTTGGGCTACAACTTGGGACGCCCCGTCAGGCTTGTTCAGGCGCCGCAAGCTGGGCTACAGCTTGGGGCGACCTATTCGATTGAAAGGAAGTGGATTTTAGCCTCTTTCCATAATTTGTGTCAATATAAAAGGTTACGGACAATTGACACAATCCACATTTTATGATAGTTTTCATGCCTTATGTTCAAAACCTTGCAAAAACATACCAAAACTGTCGTTTGGATTCTGGTCGCTGCCTTTGTGCTCTGGGGAGCCTCAAGCGCCCTCATAAGTCAAAATAAAGCCACCAGCTATGCGGGTGAAGCCTTTGGCCGCAGGGTTTCGTACAAAGAGTACAAGGACATTTCGGATATGCTGAATATTTTTACCTTTTCGGAAGGGAATGCGGCTCATGCAGATGACTCGTCAATTTGGCTGCATGTGGTGCTGAAACGCGAAGCGGAGCGGAACAAAATCCGGGTAACCGATGAGGAAGTCAGAGACCAAATACGGCAAATGTTTGGCGGTGAAAATTTTGATTCACGCCGTTACGAACATTGGGTCCAAAACGTGTTACGGAGCAATGCCAGAAGTTTCGAAGAATTGACGCGTGAATTTATCCGTATCCAGAAACTCATTCTTTCCTCGGATCTTCAAAACAATGAGGTTACGGAAGAAGAAATCAAAACCCGCTATGCCGCAGAGAATCCTTCCGGAAAAGAGATTGACGAGGAATCAAAAAAAGAGTATCGGCGTAAAATCGCTTTGGAAAAAGCAAAGCAGCGTTTTGCGGAATGGAGCACCGGTCTTATCCGGGACGCCCGGATTGTGAAATATTAAATCTTCCGACTACTGTTTTTTCCCCAGCAGGACCTTGACCTCTTTCATGAAATGGTTCAGGTCCTTGAATTCCCTGTAAACCGAAGCGAACCGCACGTAGGCCACTTGATCCAGCTGTGAGAGTTTTTCCATCACAAACTCGCCGATTTCCGAGGAGCGGACCTCTCTCTGCTCTTTGTCATCAAGCATTTTTTCAAGCTCCTCCACAATAGCACGCTGCTGGTCTCCTGAAACGGGCCTTTTTTCGCAAGCCCGCATGATGCCCTGCAGCACCTTGGCTCGCTCGTAGGGTTCGCGGCGCTGATCCTTTTTCATGACCAGCAAAGGGATTTCCTCGACTTTTTCGTAAGTCGTGAAGCGTCTGCCGCAAGATTCACAATGGCGACGCCGGCGGATCACGGAACCTTCGTTGGAAGCCCGGGAATCGATGACTTTGGTGTCTTCAAACTTGCAAAAGGGGCACTTCATAACGCTCCAGTATGGTTTTAAGATTTTGAGCGGCACGGAAAGCGTCCGGACTTTCCCAGAGTGCCCTCACGACGGCAACCCTCGCCGCGCCGCATTCAAGGACCTCTTCTATATTATCGGCGCCAATCCCTCCAATGGCCACAAAAGGAATACGCGCGCGGGAAGCGACTTGTTTGACCAATTCCAGGCCCACCGGCTTATAAGCAGGTTTGGTGGGCGTGGAAAAAACCGGGCCAACGCCCATGTAATCAATCTCTTCTTTCTGCGCCGCCAAGGCCTGTTCGAGACTGTGCGTTGACTTACCGATGATGGCGCCAGGCTTCAATATTTTGCGCGCCAAGGACACCGGCAAATCATCCTGCCCTAAATGCACGCCATCCGCATCAAGGACGCGGGCAATGTCCGCGCGGTCATTCACGATAAACAGTTTTTTCAGCTTTCTGGTTAGGGCTCTCAACTCGCGCCCCGCATCAACAAGCTCGGCATCCGTCAAAACTTTGGACCTGAGCTGCAAGACATCCGCGCCGCCTTTGAGGGCGTCTTCAGCCTTTTTCAGGAATTGTGCGTCGCCGCGTTTAAGATCGGTGACCGCGTAAAGCCTGAAATTTCTTAAAAGCCTGTTTTTCCAAGTCATACACTGAAAACCTCAGGCGTTCAAAATCTTCCGCCTTCTCGGGCGCCAAAACGCGGGTCACTTCTTCAAGCACCCGGATCGCCTCCTCGGCGCGTTTCACATTTCTGATAAGGATGTCAGCCGGCACTGTCTTTTTCTTGTCGTTCACGAAATTTTCGCGCCCCACATCCGAGCGTATTTCACGCGACCCGATTATTTTAGCATACGGGACAGGCAGGCTTGCAAGGTTTTGCGTCAGACGGTGCCTCAACGCTTTGCAACGCGCCGAAAGGGGCTTGGAATTGAAAGCGAACCGGAGGATATCTTCCGCGACACGGAGGGCCTCCTTGGCGCGGTTAAAATTGGCGTCGATAATGCGTAGAAAGGCTTTCTGCCACACTTAAAGTTTCCTAAGTTTTTCCAGCGTGGCTGACGTGGACCGGCCCTTGACGAAAGGGATTCGTCTAATCTTGCCCCCGTAAGATTCCACGAAATCCGCTCCGACGATTTTTTCCTTGGTATAATCCGCGCCTTTTACCAGAACATCCGGGCGCACGCGTTTAATCAGCCTATAAGGCGTTTCATCCCCGAACAAAGTAACGGCGTCCACGCAGGTAAGTTCGCTCAGCATTTCGGCCCGGTCACTCTCGCGATTGACAGGCCTTCCCGCGCCTTTGAGAGCGCGCACGGAATTGTCCGTATTCAGTCCGATTACCAGGATATCGCCGCATTTTCTAGCTTTTCTTAAATAATCCACATGCCCGAAATGAAGCACGTCAAAACAGCCGTTCGTGAAAACAATTTTCCTGGAACGCTTGCGCGCCGCCGCGAGAAAAGCAGCCAGCTGTTTAGCGGTTTTTATTTTGGGGTTCATCAGCGGGAGGGATAATTTTCGTCAACAATCGCGCAGACGGCGTGAAGCACCACCAGGTGCACTTCCTGAATATGGGCCGTCACGTCCGAAGGAACACGCAGGCAGATGTCCGCGAGTTCCTTGATAGCGCCGCCCTTGGAACCGGTCATGGCGACCGCCTTAAGGCCCTGTTCCTTTGCGCGGCGGCAAGCTGCCAGGCAATTTTTAGAGTTGCCGCTGGTGGTCAACAGGATAAGGACATCCCCTTTTTGCCCCAAGGCTTCCACCTGGCGGGCAAAAATGGTTTCATACGAGTAATCGTTAGCCACAGAGGTGAGAATGGACGTATCCGTGGTCAAAGAAATAGCCGGCAGGCCTTTCCGCTCTTTTTGGAACCTTCCGACGAATTCCGCCGCGATATGCTGGGCCTCGGCCGCGCTGCCGCCGTTGCCGCAAAGAAGAATTTTATTGCCCGCGGCAAGCGTTTTCTTTAATAGCGCGGCTATTTCAACGACTTGGGCTTCAACCTTGGGATCTTGAAGCGAGGCCTGAAGGGTTTTCAAGGCCTCGCCGAAGATAGGCATCATCCAAAGAAAACCTTGGCCATGTCGTACAACTCTTTGGGCACTAGTTTGAGTGCGCCCACGGCCTTGGAAAGCGGCGCGGAAACAATGTCATTGCCCTGGAGACTCACCATTTCGCCGAATTTGCCCTGTTTGATCAACTCAACGGCCTTGACCCCGAAACGCGTGCCGAGCATGCGGTCGAAAGCCGTGGGGCTTCCGCCGCGCTGGATGTGCCCGAGCACGGTAACGCGGGTTTCGTAACCAGTTTTGTTCTCAATGTACGTTCCGATCACGTTTCCAATACCGCCGAGCTTCACGTGGCCGAATTCGTCCAACTTGGAATCCTGGGTCACGTCCTTGCTGGCCAAAGTGGCGCCTTCTGCCACGGCCACAATGCTGAATGTTTTTCCTCTCTCGTGTCGCTTCTTAATCAACGAACAGACCTCATCCAAATCAACGGGATATTCCGGAATCAGGATGATATCCGCTCCGCCCGCCAACCCGGCATGCAGAGAAATCCAGCCGGCGTGGCGGCCCATGATCTCCACCACGATAACACGGTTATGCGACTCAGCCGTGGTGTGGAGGCGGTCAATGCATTCCATGGCGATATTAACGGCCGTATCAAACCCGAATGTGTAATCCGTGCAGGAGAGATCATTATCAATGGTTTTGGGGATGCCGACGACGTTGACTCCTTCGGTATACAATTTGGCGGCCACGCCCAGCGTGTCTTCGCCTCCCACCGCGACCAGCGCGTGAAGCCCGTTCGCCGCAAAAGTCTGTTTAACTTTCTCGACACCGCCTTCTTTTTTATAAGGATTAGTTCTGGAAGTACCCAGCATGGTTCCGCCTTTCGGAAGAATCCCGGAAACCGATTTCGGTTCCAAAAGCATGCTGTCATTCTCTATCATTCCCTTCCATCCGCTCCGGAATCCTATGACCTGCCATCCCTCAAGAAGAGATTTTTTAACCACTGCCCGTATCACAGGATTGAGGCCCGGACAATCACCGCCTCCCGTCAGAATACCGATCTTATACATTTTCACTTCACCTCACTCTTTTTAAGCTTAAGAAGATACAGCCTTGGAAGGCTGGGACGTGATGTCGTCGTCCACACGATGTTCTTCCACCTTCACCACTTCCGCCTTGATTTCGAGCGGATATTCCATGCCCAACACGCGGACCAGCTTCTGCCGGACCTCTTCCTGAACATCGCGGATCAGATCCGGGATGTTGAGCGAGGACCAAAGCGTTAGCCTGAGAAGAATCTCGAGTTCGGCATCCTGAAGATGCGTTTTAACTTTACATTCCTTAACGACAAGAAACTTTTTTATGGCTTTGCGCGCGATATCCTCAACGGCATCCAGGGAAACCGTGATACGTCCCATGGTGCTTTCGTAGACCAGGGAATCCTCGGATCTGGCGCGCATGATCAAGAGTTTGGCAAAGGCCAATCCGGTGATGATAAAGAGAACACCGATACCAAACGTCTGGGTAGCCTTCCAAAAGCCACTGTAAACTTCGCGGACCGCGGCGTACATTTCCTCAATGGAAACAATATGAAGCGCCATGATGAGCAAAAGACTTCCTATGGTCAAGTACACAAGCACGGAAAAAATGTGGATAAAAAAATGAACGACTTTCATGAGGCCAGCTCTTCCTGCTGAATTTTTCCTGTCTCCATAAGTTTTTCGATAAAAAGCGTGTTGTTCTTTCCTTTTAGAAAAGTCGGATTGGTCATAATGCGTTTATGCAAGGGGATGGTGGTTTTAACCGGGCCGATTTCCATTTCTTCCAGAACGCGGTGCATGGTCGTGATGGCCTGCTGCCTGTCCGCGCCCCAGGTGATCACCTTGGCAATCATCGAATCATAGAAAGGCGGTATTTGATATCCCCGGTAAACATGAGAATCAATTCTCACATTCGGGCCGCCGGGAAAATGCAAGGTATCAATTTTGCCGGGCGAAGGCATAAAATTGTTGTCCGGATCCTCGGCATTGATGCGGCATTCGATGGCAACGCAGCGCTGTTCTACCTGATCCTGTGTCACGGAAAGCTTCTCACCCTGTGCGATCCGGATCTGCTCCTTCACGATATCCACCCCTGTCACCATTTCCGTCACGGGATGTTCCACTTGAAGCCGCGTGTTCATTTCCATAAAATAAAACCTCTCGTCTTCATCCACCAAAAACTCGACCGTACCCACATTCTGATAATTCACGGCTTTCGCGGCTTTCACGGCCGCCTCGCCCATTTTCTGCCTGAGTTTTTTGGAAATCAAAGCCGGCGCTTCTTCGATCAGCTTCTGATGCCGCCGCTGAATGGAACAATCCCTTTCCCCCAGATGAATCACATGCCCCTGAGAATCAGCCACAATTTGCATTTCAATGTGGCGCGGGCCCTTCACATATTTTTCGATATAAACTTCCGGATTTCCGAAAGCGGCTTCGGCTTCCGCTCTGGCCGTCATAAAAGCGCTGACCAGGGTTCCGTCATTATGCGCCACTTTCATGCCCTTGCCGCCGCCCCCGGCTTTGGCTTTGATAATCACCGGGTAGGTCAGTTTTTTGGCCAACCGCAGCGCTTCTTCCTGCTCTTTCACCACGCCTTTGCTGCCGGGCACGAGCGGCAATCCGACCTTGCGCATGGTGTCCCTCGCCAGGGATTTATCGCCCATGAGCCTTATGGATTCGGGCGAAGGGCCGATAAATTTAATCTCGCAGGATTCGCAAATTTCGGCAAAATGCGGGTTTTCTGCCAGAAATCCATATCCGGGATGAATAGCTTCCACGTCCGCAATCTCGGCCGCGCTGATAATGCTGGGAATATTCAAATAACTTTCGCTGCTCGGCGCTTCACCGATGCAAATCGCGTCGTTGGCCAAACGGACATGAAGAGAATCGCGGTCGGCTTTGGAAAAAACAGCAATGGTCCTGATGCCCATTTCCCGGCAGGCCCGGATTATCCGAACAGCGACTTCACCGCGGTTAGCGACCAAAATTTTGCTAAACAACGGCGTCAGGACTTCTCAATTTTAAAAAGCGGCTGATCAAATTCCACAGGTTGACCGTTGGTAACAAGAATTTCAAGGATTTTGCCGTTCACTTCGGATTTGATCTCATTCATCAGCTTCATGGCTTCGATGATACAAAGGACATCCCCTTCCTTGACTGTTCCCTCCTTGGTCACATAGGAATCCTGGTCGGGCGCGGGGGCTGAATAAAAGGTGCCCACCATCGGAGAACGTACAAGGTAGGCCTTATCATCCACAACCTCGGGACGAGCGGCGGCGGGCATTTGGACAGAGTTTGCAGGCTGATTAGGCATGTACCTGGCATGCGTATCCTGTTCCCGAATGATAACTCCACCCGCATCTTTCTTAAGGCGGATTCTCTCCCCCTCTTTTTCAACCTCGAGTTCGACCAGGTCATGCTCTTTCATGAGGCTGATCATTTCTTTAAGCTCTTTAATGTTCATACATGAGTCCTCTTAAAATTCGTGCCATTCTACTCGAAAGGCTCCCAACTGTCAATGAAAGCCCCCCTGTTTTGCGATTTAACTCTTTTTTGTTGAATTAGTTACATCAATTACCAGACGTTAATTTAGCAAGCGCTCTCAGGCCTAAGAGATAACTTTCCATGCCAAAACCCGAAATCTGGCCAACACAGGCCGGGGCAGTAAGCGACACTTTACGGAAATCCTCCCGCTTATAGATATTGGAAAGATGAACCTCCACGGCTGGAATCGAACACGCGGCAAGCGCGTCGCGAATGGCCACGCTGGTATGGGTGTACGCCGCTGGATTAATCAGAATACCCTGATAGGAGGAAGATGCGCCTCCTATCAAATCCACAATTTTCCCTTCGTGATTCGACTGGACGATTTTGAGGGCTACCCCGCAAGCGCGGGCCTCAGCCTGGAGTTCACGGTTTATAACCTTGATCGTGACATCACCGTAGATATGACGTTCCCGGCTGCCAAGAAGCTGAAGGTTGGGCCCGTGAACAACCAGCAAACGCACTGGTTTCTTACTGGCTTTTCGCAGGTTTTTCGGCTTCATCGATTAACATGATGGGAATACCATCCCGGACAGGAAAACGTAAACCGCATTCTGGATTGGTGCATACAATTTTTTGATTTTCCAATTTTACCTCTTTCTTACACTGCGGACAAGCCATAATCTCAAGCAACTCTTTGTTTATCATTCTTGTTCTCCTTTCCCCGATTCAAGTTCTTCTTCCTCAATCTTTTCAACCTGCTCCTCCATATCCATCGCTTCGTGAACCACAGCGGAACGGAATCCCTCACGGAACAGATAGAGAAGCCCAAAACAGATACCAATGCCGTAAACCAAAGCGTCGTAAACCAGCGAAAGCGCCAAGGCCTGCTCCGGTTCCATGAATTTTCCGAATAAATAAACAAAACCCGCTTCACGAACGCCAAGCCCGTTGATCGACGGCGCCATGCTTAAAATCGTAACAATAGGTACCACAAGCAAAAAAGTAATATAAGGAACGTCTATACGCAAACTGCGGGCCAAAAAATACTGAACGGTCATAAAAAAAACCTGTCCCACCAGAGAAATCAAAAACCCCCGCACCAGTACTTTTTTATGATGCTTGTAATAATTCAGTGTGTGATAGACATGGGCGATAATCTCCCGGATTTTAACTGAAGGAACCAAAACCTTGAGAAACTTGAATTTGTCCGCGAAGTCTTGATTCAAGAAAAAAAACAGGACCAGCAGCATGCCCCCGCATAGAATCAAAGCCCAATTGCGCAGCGGTGCCAGATTGAGCGTGTGCCCGTAATACAAAATCGTGATTAGCCCCAGGGCAATAATCCCCAGAGACCCCACAAATCTGTCCAAAAAAATCGAGGTGAATGACTCGACTTTCTTACCAGACCGCTTGTAGACATAATAACCCTTCACCACATCTCCACCGATGGCGGAAGGGAGAAAGAGGCTAAAAAAGAGAGAGAGCCCGTTGAAATAGTAAAGAGTGCGAAAAGGGATGCGGATTCCCTGAACTTGCAAAATAATGCCGAACCGTACCGTGATAATAGCCATGGCCGCGAAAAACAGGAGAACAGTGATTGCAAAAATCTCCGGTTTGAACCCGCGAAGCACCTTGACCACTTCATTCCAGTGGTTTTTTACCAGAAAGACAATGAATAGAATGCCCGCAATACTGACAAGAATTTTAAAGGCGGAAAGGAGATGCTTTTTCACCGGGCGTTTTCCACGTAGCGTATCTGCACCTCTGAAAGCAGATTGGCTAAGAGGGCAGCCTCGTCCTGAGTGAGATTGCCTTTGGTTTTTTCCTTGAGAAGGATGAGGAGATCGATGATTTCATGAGCGGCCTCAAGGTTCTTGGTTTTCTGCCCTGTGGCTGGATTTTCGATTTCACCCATATGCGCCAAGGCCTGCATCCCCAAGGAGGTTATAAAGTCGGAAAATGACAACGGGGCCAAGGATTCGGCCGGGGATCCAGACGCTGCCGGCGACATCTTCTCCTTGTCGCTTTGTACGGCCTGTTTCCAGGAATCGTCCACCTTTTTCTGCGTAAACCTGATTTCCTTTTCGTCTTCCATTTAGGGTAACCGGGCTATTTTAAAATAAAAAGAGGTTCCTAGCTCAAGTGGGGATGCATAAAGCCAGGAACCTCTACTAGGGTGAGTAGAGACTCGGAAGTCTCTAAAACAAACCCATGCTAGCATAAGCACTCCCCCCATGTCAATCGCTAGTTCCGGCCCTCTTACAGGGACAGAAGATTATCGATTCCAACCACCCCCACGGCCTCCTGGTCCTCATCCACTACCACGGCAAACGACTGGTGGCTTTGCTGAAGCTTGAGAAAGGCCTTTTCCGCCGAAGTCCCCCTTGGAACAAAAAGGGGAGGACGTAAAAAAGCCGTCAACGGCCGGGCATCATCGCACTCAAACAACGCGTCGAAGACATAAATCACACCGAAAATAATCGAGGGCAACTCTTCATAGACCAGGACAAAGGAAGCCCCGGTTTTTCGGGCCAAAGATTTGAGGTCCCCCACTTTTTGCCCCAATTCCAGCTGGGCCGCGTTTTCAAGCGGGGTCATGACCTCCTCTGCCCGCATTTTCTCAAAATTCAGGATGGTATCGACCAGGCGCTTTTCATGCTCCGGGATCACGCCCTGGCGGACGCTTTCATTGATCAAATAATGAAACTCCTCCTTGGTGACAAAAGGGCTTTTTTTCTCATAACTGCCCAGCGCTTTGAATAACAGGTCCGCAATCCTGAGGATAAAACGGGAAAACGGCTGAAAAAGCCACATAAAAAAAGCCATGTGGGGCGCGAGCTGATAGACGAATTCATCGGCCTTTTGGCGGGCATAATCTTTGGGCACGGTCTCCGCGAAAACAATCAGGACGGGCGCCACGCAAAGCGTCACAATGAACTCGTTTTCAATGCGGAAATGATGGCTGAAAAGATAGGCCGTAAGCGCCGTCACCGAAACATTCACCAAATTGTTGCCGACAAGAAGCGCCGCCAAAAGCTCTCTCGGCTGCCGATGTAATCTTTCGACCAATTCCGCCCCTTTTTTCTTCTCGCCCACATACCG
>Ga0154350_115_pt1 | contig 32765 bp, 28 predicted proteins | sample RifGroA2_FD_115878 | JGI IMG/M metagenome (GOLD analysis project Ga0154350, IMG submission 115878) | Omnitrophica bacterium GWA2_50_21
AGACCTTTGGGCTTTTCAAAAGCCGGCTGGCTTCGCCGTAAATCCGGCTTTCCGAAGTGCCGACCAGCTTGGCCACTCCGAGCCTGATGCCATCCGGCCTTTCCGAAACATCACGCATGACCAAAACGGGTTTTCCAAAAGAGGGCGCTTCCTCCTGGATTCCACCGGAGTCTGTGAGGATCAAAAAACAGCGCTCCATGAGCACCAGAAATTCTTCATAAGAAAGCGGCGGCACAAGATGAATTCTAGGCCGGCCTTTGAGTTCGCGGTTCACCGTGCCCTGGACCTGGGGATTAAGATGCACCGGGTAAACTATCTCCGTGTCCGGAAAAGCCGCGGCAAGCCGGCGAAGCGCGCGGCATATGGCCTGCAAGGGCTTCCCGAAACTTTCCCTGCGATGCGCCGTGACCAGAATCATTTTTTGGGAAACCGGGTATTGGCAGGCGGCAGGCACGCGGATTTTACCGATTTGCGGGCGCACATGTCTCAGGGCGTCCACCACGGTGTTGCCCGTGACAAAAACTTTTTGCTTGGTCACACCTTCGCGCAAAAGATTGCCCTTGGCCTCTTGCGTGGGAGCGAAATGAAAATCAGCAAGATGCGAAATCAGCACGCGGTTGATTTCCTCGGGAAAGGGGTGATATTTGTCATGGCTGCGAAGTCCCGCCTCAACATGCCCCACCGGGATTTTGTGATAAAAAGCCTTAAGCGCCACTGCGAACGCTGTTGTCGTGTCTCCTTGAACCAGAATGAGATCCGGCTTGACCAGATGCAAAACAGGCTCCATGCGCGCGAAAAGCCTTTGCGTCAAATCCCCCAGGGTTTGCCCTTTTTCCATCAAATTCAAATCAAAATGGGGCTTGATCCTGAAAAGCCCCAGAACCTGGTCCACCATTTCACGGTGCTGCGCCGTAAGGCAAACGGAGGTGCGGAATCTTTTATCTTTCTGGGCAGCCAGAACCACGGGAGCTAGTTTCAACGCTTCGGGGCGCGTGCCAAACACAAAAAGAACTCGTATTTTTCTACTTGCCATGAGATTCGATTTCCTTGAACCGGGCGTGTTTGATGACATCATAAAAAAAAGACAGCGCGTGGTACAAAAATCCTTCATAACCGTCAAGAATACCCAAACGGATGATGTAATTATAGGCAAAACGAAAAAAAGGCTTGAGACAGACGTCGCTTATCCGCACCGGCTTTCCCTGCCTCGACATCCAGCGCGCCTCAAATTCCGTATAAAGCGCGAGCTTGCGCAAATACTCCTCCACGGAACCCGAGCTGTAGTGCATCAAATCTCCTGGCAGCTCGCCTACCGGTCCCTGAAGCAGGATTTTTTCATGAATGGGCTGATCAAACCTGCCCTTGCCCTTTTTAAAAAGCCGCAGGATTTTTTCCCGCCTTTGCCCTCCGAATCGGAGCTCCTTGCCAAACAAAAAATTCCTCCGGTACACATAAAAGCCTTCAAAAGGCCCGCCCGCGCGGACGGCTTTTTGAATGGCCTCCTTCAATTCCGGATTCACCACTTCATCCGCGTCAAGCGACAATATCCAGTCGCCCGTGGCCAGACCGATAGCGTGGCTTTTTTGATTCGCGAAATTATCAAACTCGCGGCGGTGTACCCGGGCGCCGAGCTGCGCCGCCTTTTCCATGGTGTCGTCCCGGCTGCCGCCGTCCACCAGAATGATTTCATCCGCCCACGAGACGGAGTGAAGGCAATTCGCTATTTTGTGTGATTCATTGGTAGCTATGATAGCCACGGAAATTTTTTCCATATCAAGCCACCTTCCCGAAAATTTCGCGGTCCGTCAGTTTCCGTTTGTTCCCGTCCCCCAGGGCGGCCCTTCGCGCCATAGCCGCAGACAGCATGGGGATTGCCTTTAAAAAGCCTATTGCCAACTCAGGTTTTCCGCAAAGAACGGCAAAAATGAGCCGCGGCAGCAACAAAAGGCAATGCTCGAGCCAATACCCCAGGTCCGTTATGTTTTTCCAGAAAAAAAGAAAAGAATTCCTGTGCCCGAGAATGAGGGTCTTTTTAGAACCGAATTTTTCGTTAAAACTCGCGGCCCCTAAGTGATAAACCACGGATTGGGGTTCATACCGGGATTCCCAGCCGCGCTGCCAGGCGCGGAAGCAAAGGTCCGTGTCTTCCTGCCTACCGGGCAAATAAAGATCGTCATAACCGCCCAACTCCAGAAATTTCTCACGGTTAAAAGCACCGAATCCGGCGGCCAGGGTAAAATCGGGCCGGTCAATCTTGGATTCATAACCGGGAAAAACGCTCGCGCTCCAGAAAACGCCGAATTTGACGCGGCCCTTCGAGCGACCGCCTTCATAGCGGCTCCCGTCAAAGGAAAGGCACCTTGGCGTGACCATGAAAAGATCCGGATTCTTCTCAAAATCTTCAACCAGAGGATCCACAAATCCTTCACCCACGCGGATGTCATTGTTCATCAGAATGGCAACAGGTTCTTTCATTTGCTTCAAGTATTCGTTGAATGTGCAAAGTACACGGTTTTCGCGGGCCCGGTAAATCTCAACACCCGGAAAATCGCGGGCCAAAACCTCAAGACTTTTGTCGCCGCTCACATTGTCGATGACCGTGACGGCGCAACCGCCTTTCGATTTTTCAGCCGCCGCCAAAATAGACGGCAAACACTGCTGAAGAAGTTTTTCGCCGTTATAATTCAGCACCACGACGCGCGCCTCCATTTATTTAAGGATTTCCCGCACGACGTGATCGGCAAAAGCCAGACTGCAGGTCATGCCCGGGGACACGGCATTGAGCACATGCGTGGAATGTTCGCGGTATTCCACCAGGATATCATCAACCATTTCGCCTTTTGAATTCACCATTTGCGCGCGAATGCCGGAGCGGGCCGGCACCAAATCTTCCAATTTCACGGATGGCGCCAACGACCGAATTTGATCGTGAAAAGCTCTTTTCGACAATGAAGTTCTGGCATTTTGAAAAGCGACATTCAAGAAACTCGGGTTTGAAATCAAGCCCAGGAATTGCGGGCTCAAAACCATGGTGGCGGTTTCATGCCAATGCCATTCCTTGTCGTAAGACTCGCGGCCAAAGGATAAAACCGCGCTAGGTCCGGCCAGCACTTTGCCGTCCGCTTCGCGCGTAAGATGGATACTAAGAAAAGGAAAACGCAAATCAGGCGTTTGGTAGATCATGGAGCGGATATCCGTATTTTTGACTTCCATGTATTCACCGCGAAAAGGAATAATGCGGTATTCCCTGCCCAAACCCATCATGTGCGCGACCTTATCCGCGTAAAGCCCGGCGCAGTTGATCACGTAATCGCCGTTGATATCGCCCTGCGTGGTTGAAATATTCGTACCCTTGATTCCGTTCACTCGATGCACGTAACGGTATCTGACGCCGTGGGCCTGGGCGTCGGCAACCACGGCCTTGAGAAGCGCGGGTGAATCCACCACGGCCCCGGTGGGTGAAAACAAAGCGGCTTTTCCATTGGCCAAAGGCTCGCGCTCTTTCAATTCGGAATTCCCGATGATAGTCAAACCCGGGACTCCGCATTCACGGCCCATGGCCAAAAGCTTGTCCAAAACAGGCAGTTCACTTTCCTGCCGCGCCACCACCAGCGTACCGCATTCCTGCATGGGGACTGCGTGTTTGACGCAGTATTCGCGCAGGCGGCGGTTGCCTTCAACGCACATCCGGGCCTTGACACTGCCCGGCTTCTGATTAATACCGGAATGGATCACGCCGCTGTTACGGCCGCTGGCATGCCGGCCCACGGAAGATTCCTTTTCCAGTACCGTGACCTTGCCGGTCCCGCGAAGGCCCAATTCACGGGCAATGGCGCTGCCTATGATTCCGCCGCCAATCACGACATAGTGGGTCATGCGCCGTTATTCCAGATTTCCTTGAAGATATCGTCCAGACTTTTGGTAATTTCCCAACCGGGAAAATCTTTTTTGAATTTGCTCATGTCGGAAACGTAGCAGATATGGTCACCGACGCGGTTTTTATCCACGTACTCAACTTTTAACTTTTTACCAGCCAAATCCTCAAAGCGTTTGACCGACTCCAGCACAGAAACACTGTTTTGACGGCATCCGCCCAAATTATAGACAGCCGAGGATTTGGGGTTTTCATAAAACGCGAGGAAAAGGCGGCAAACATCCAGAGAATGAATATTGTCCCGCACCTGTTTGCCTTTGTAACCGTAAATCCTGTAAACGCGGTTTTCCTTGAGACATTTGGCCAAGTAAGCCAAAAAACCGTGCTGCTCGGCTCCCGAATGATGGGGACCGGTCAGGCATCCCCCTCTCAAACACACGGTGGGCATGTTGAAATAACGGCCGTATTCTTGCACCATCACATCCGCGGCCAGTTTGGACGCGCCGAAAAGGCTGTGCAGGCAGGCATCCACGCGGCAGGATTCGTCAATGCCGTGCTGATCTTCAGGCCGGGCGTAATCATAACGGGTTTCAAGCTCTTTCAGCGGGATTTCATTCGGCGCGTCGCCGTAAACTTTATTGGTGCTCATGAAGATAAAAGGATTTTCGGGAAAATATTGCCGCGCGCCTTCAAGCAGGTTGAGGGTACCCACCGCGTTCACCTCAAAATCGTCAAAAGGCCGCTGGCTGGCCAAATCGTGGGAAGGCTGGGACGCGCAGTGAATAAGCAAATCAGGCTTCACGTTGCGGAGGTGGTCCAGGATGCAGCCCCGGTCGCGGATGTCGATGGAGGCATGTTCAAAATGCTTGGTGGATTTTACCAAACGCTCCAGGTTCCAGGTGGTATCGCCGTCAGGACCAAAAAAATCCTTGCGCATATTGTTGTCAACGCCGTACACGGACCAGCCCAATCGGTCAAAAAACATAACAGCCTCGGAGCCGATAAGCCCGCTTGAACCGGTTACGATTACCTTCTTTTTATGTTTTTCCACAAGAATAATACCGTCCTAAGTCTAGGTTTTGCCGCGCAGGTCACCTTGCCATCCAGTTCTCTCTGATTTTGCAATCTGGCTCCTAGGCAAGCTTGTTAGGTTCGTGAAAGATTCGACGGTCATTTGTTTGTGAATTTATAATTCCCGGCTTTTTCAATGCCGTCCCTCCCGGCCGTGATGCCGTCAAACGGTTTTACGCCTTTCACAAAATCAGGTCGCTGGGCAAGAAAGGCATAGGGATCTTTTTTGAGAAGTTCGGTAGCCGCGGCTAGATATTCTTGAGCATCAATGCAATGCACGTAATCTCCACCTAATTTTGCGGAATGGACTAGCTTTTTATCCACAATGACTCTTTTGATTTTTGAAAAATCATCAATCAAGGGGTATTCCAAATGCCGGACAGCGGCAAAGAACTCCCCTTCTATTAACTTTCCCTGATCATAGACCTCTATATCTAAAAGTTTGTGATAATAATATGGAACCCCATACATAGCTTCCGCATAATGCATGTAAACGTTGTGTGCATAATCGAGACCGAGTCGGACAATCTGCACACCCATTCTGAGCATGCGGTCAAACGGAGAATCCAATCCATAATTGGAGCGAGATACATTCTCGCAAATCAATTTCTTCTTGGTACCGATCGCAGCTACGGAATTAATCGGATGGATACTGCGAATGCTTCCCGGATGGGAAGCAATATATTGGGAAAAAGCGCCGGTAGTGGCCGGTGTTTTCTCACGATGAAATGGCGTGCCATAGCGTCCGGTTTGCGTCGTGTAGGCGTTGACCGCTAACGTGCCTTCACCTCCTAGCACTTCCATAAAAGCGTCCAGGAAAGCCCGATAGTATTCTTCACGCGTTTTGACACCTTCCAAACGCCCAAGATGATAGAGCTCTGTACTCACGAGCGCAATATCGCCCTTTTTTAAACCGGCTTTTTTTAGTGCATCGCAGATGTCATGGCGCGTGTAGACTTCCATTATTTTTTCTTTTTTTCCACAAGATGAGCTATTTTTAAAATGGTCTCCAAATTCTCTTTAATTAAATCTTCTTCAGTCAGACGAATGGAATACTTGTTTTCAAGAAAGCTGATGAGTTCCACCATGCTAAAGGAATCTAGCACACCGGATTCAAAAAGCATGTCATTTGGTTTAACATTACTGCCAGGAATAACGACTGATTTGATATGTTTCAAAATGTCATCAATGATGTCTTCTCGCATTTTTCCTCCTATTTAACCAATTCAAAGACCCACCACTGCGGAAACTGCCGGCTGATGGCATAGCCACGAGGCTCAAAGGATTTGGCTTGGTCAGACACCGGTGGTTCATGAATACGTTTAATTTTGAGACCTGCCTCTTCAAACGCCTCCGACAGTTGCGACAAAGTTGGTGTAACTCCATACGTTTTGAAGGCGTATTCCGTCAAAATTGTGAATGGATTTTCCATACCACCGAGCCAAGGCTGAAGCCAGAAAATCCCATGCGGCTCCATAACCATGAGAATCCCTCCAAATTTGAGCGCACGTTTCAACTCTGTAAGGACCGTTTTTCGCGTATTCAGTTTCTTATTTCCATATGGCACAAAGTAAAACATCAGCGCATCTTGAAAAATAATAAAATCAAAAGCATCTGATGGAAGAACTTTCAAAGAATCGCCGGCTGCAATATCGATCACTTGAAAATTGGCACCGAGATTCCCAGCCACCGATTGAGCTCGCTCAATATATTCCGGATTTGGATCAATTCCAGTGACGGATGCTCCTTGCCTGGCTAAATGCCGGGAATAAAAACCCGTACCACAACCCACATCGAGAATCTTTTTACCGCAAACGTTTTCTGGCTTGAAATGCTTTTGATAAAAACTATACTGAATAAACTTATAGAGATTATCTTGAAGCTCTTCTTTCCCATCTTTGTATTTCTGTCGCGCCCACCAATGATCAGGATTTTCGCGCTTCACAATACGCAATTGATGGCCCAACTGCTGATGAAAGTTCCCAAAATGTTGGTTATCAAAAATATTTTGTTTGACACCAAAGCGGGCGCGGTAACCCTTTTCGTTCGATATCAGGATCCAACGGTTTTGCAGCAGTTGAACAATCTCAGAAGCTTGGCTTAACCATTGCGTTTTTGGATTGCGGCAAAGATTTGAAGGGTCAGTTAATAATCCTGCTTCGGAAGAAAACCAAGTGACGTCGCGTACACCCCGGCCGATCGATTGATTTTGGATAAAGGATTCAATCTCTGCTATTTGCTTGGGCGTTTTGAGAAAATCGATCAGTCCTACAGCATCAAATTCCACATGCGAACGCGTGAAAACATTGAAAGCGATTAGACCCTCAGTGCCCAAGAAAAAAATCACGTCCTGCGGCACCCAAAAGCACGGCGTTTTTTCAGTCATCACTAGTTTAGATTTTGTAATTTTTCCCATCAAGCTCGAAGGAGTTGGCATAAAAAACAAAATCAATGTGGATTTTGACGGAATTCTTTCCACCGATCGTAGCATTCGACCCAAAACCGAAATGGAAAGTGCCGTAGCAGCCCTCATCAATTAGCATATTGCCGCAAAGCTTGGCTTTAGGATTGAGGCCAATGCCGAATTCCGCAAGCACGCGGCCCTTGTCGCCGTGCGCTGCAAAAAGCTTTTCCAAGATTTTGCAATATTCCGGATCTCCCCCAAATTTAGTAATGATTCCGTTTTTGACAGTGAGCGTGACTGGACTGCGCAATTTTCCAAGCCCTGGCGCAGGGATGGAACCATCGATCACAACTTTCCCTTCGGACCCATCTTCCAGCGGCGCGATATTTATCTCAATGTCAGGCGGAGAGCCCAGCTGCAATCCGGTCTTTACATAGCCAGGGCAATAATTGCCCGTGCGGCCCTGGATTTGGAGTTGAATGTCCGTTCCGGCCTTTGTTTTAATACGAACTGTCTTTCCTTTAGTGAGTTGGCCGACCAGTCGCCTTGCCTTTTTTGCGGACTTCTTGTAATCCACGCGCAAAGACGGATGTGCTAGCACTTTCTCCGAGTAATCTGGAAGGCTTAGATACCGTGCGCCATTTTGACAAGCCCGATGGCGCGCCAAAGAATGTGCCATAGAATAATTGGTAAGACCGATGACAAGATCTGCATCAGCCATTCGAGAAGCCACATAGTCCGGAGGTTCTTCGCCGTGAATCTTGAAAGGCGGAATAACAAAATGCCCGGCAATCATTTTCTTGGCGCTGGCAGCTTCAAAAAAAGCGTTTCCTAAATTTGCAGTGTTTGTATCCGAAACAATGCAACAGGTCTCGCCTTTTTTAAGGTCCCCCAGTTGAAAAAGGATGGTGCGCACACCTTCCATGGCCTTAAGATTTAGTTTCTTATAAGTAGCTGTAGTCATTTGGAGGTTTCCTCGATCATTTTTTTCATCATGCGAAGGGCTTTCTTGATGCGGTCTACGTTTTCGGAGCCCACCGATACACGGACAAACCGATCGCAGCTTTTACCATAGCCGATGCCTGGCACCACGCAGACATGGTCGTTTTCCAGAAGCCGCGAACTAAATTCTTCGGAAGAGAGCTTTGAGGGCTCGATGGAGACAAAGAAGTAAAAAGTCGCAGTGCCAGCCAAGGGCTTCAGGCCCAGTTCTTCCATGAATTTTTGGATTTGCTGGCGTTTGCGGACCATATCCACGATTTGTGGCTTGGTGGTTTTAATGATCTGATCAAAATATTTTACTGAATAATATTCCAAGATCGTGGGCGGACACGTGATGAGATGTTGATTTACCTTCAAAATTTGATTAATCAGGCCGGGATTGGTAATTACATAGCCGAGCCTCCATCCAGACATGCCGAAATTTTTCGACAAGGAGTTCACGATAATAGTATGCCGCTTTTCGATATCCAGGTTAGCAAGAGAAATAAACTCCGATCCGTCTAGAACAAAATCACTGTAAGCCTCGTCCGAAAGAATGAAAAGGTTATACTTGCGCGCCAATGAATAGAGACATCCTAGCTCGTTCAAGTTAAATACACGGCCGGTTGGATTATTTGGATTATTGATAATGAGCATGCGGGTGCGATTTGTCACGTACTTCTCAAAGTTCGTGATCTTTTCATCATACGGAATGGAGACTGGAACTCCGTAGCAAAGCTTGATTTGTTCTGGATAGCTCACCCATGCCGGTTCATAGTACATCACCTCATCTCCCGGATTGAGGATGCTCATGATGGCCATATGAATGGCGATTTTGGAGCCAGCGGTGATAATAATCTCGGAAGTTGGATTAAAAGCGACGTCATATTCATTCAGGAAATATTTAGCCATAATGTCACGGAGCTCAGGAATCCCACGTGAGTGAGAATAGTGATATAGCTTCGGGAATGGGAGCGCCGAAAAATCATAAAGCGGAATATCAAAAAATGCCTCACCCAGCGAAAGCACAATGACGTCCTTGCCCGCTTGCTGCATCTCATAGACCATGGTGTTATACTTGATAGACATGGCCTCGATACTTTCGGAGACAATTTTGGAGGGTGTAAAGTGGACTTCACCGGCTGGAACCACTTTGCTAACCGTAGGCAACGGGGTGGTCAGAATTCCATCACCTTTTTGCATGAGCCAAGTGCGGATTTTACGTTTCTGAATTTTTCCGGAAGTAGTGTGAGGAAACTCAAGTAGTTCAATAATTTGGCTGGGTGCTTTGATCCTCGCCAGATGTTTTTGACAAAGCGTCATGAGTTCTGTGCAGACATTGGTAAACTCAGAGCCTTCTGCCAAGCGCACCACGGCCACCACTTCTTCTCCTAAGAATTTATGGGGCACACCAACCACGGCGCATTCCATGACTGCAGGATGTTGATGCAGTACGTTTTCAATGCCTGCTGGACTGATATTGATGCCGCCCCGGATAATGAGGTCTTTTTTACGCCCCGTAATGAATAAATCGCCGCCATTATTAAGGACACCGAGATCACCGGTCGCAAACCAGTCTTTGGTGGAAAGCTCTTGTTTGCGTTTTACATCATCCACGTACCCTCGCATCAGTGAAAATGTCTTGACCCAAATCTCACCTTCTTCTCCAGGCTTCACATCCTTGTCTTCATGGTTTTTGATAGCAACTTCAACGCCAGGCACGATTTTGCCAACACATCCGTCCCGAATCGGAAACTTTGGACGATTGGTAGAAATAAAAAGAGTTTCCGACAAGCCATAATTTTCATAAACCGGCTGACCATAGCGTTCTTCGAACTTCTGACGAATCACGGCGGGAAGCGGGGCCATGCCAGCCAAGATATGCAGCACATTTTGACGGCAATACTTTTCTCCTCCAGTACCCCGGTCCATCTCAAGAAGAATGGCCATGATACTGGCCACGAGCCAAAGCGTATTCGCCTGATATTTTATAATTGGCTTCCAGAATCCGATGACTGAATTAGGACTAAAAGTCTCACTCAGTACCACACTGGACTCACACACATACGGAAGCAGCAGCAGGTTGTAGTATCCACCTAAATAAGTAATGGCCAAATTATTAAAAAAACGATTCTTCTTGGTAATACCAACAAGATTTCCAAAAAGCCTGCCATTATTTACCAGATCAGCAATGCGATGGACCATCCCCTTGGGCTCAGCCGTAGTTCCCGAGGTATAAACAATCAATAAATCATCAGTTTCCGTCACATCGCGCAGTGGTTTAAAATGAGCAGGAGTTTTTAAATCCGAAAGCGCCAGAGATTTCCAGGCATTGAAAACCGATTCTCCTTGCTTTTCTTCCAAAAGAACGGGACAGACATTGCGCTTTATTAACTCTTCGCCATTAATTCTGTCCGTTACTAAGGCAGTAGCAACCACCATTTTGGCCTCACTGTCTTTGATAATGAAATCAATTTCTTCGGAAGTAAGGATGGGATTGATTGGTACCACCACAACTCCTGCATAAAGGGCTCCAAAATACAGCCTTGCTACCATAGAATCATTGTCCGCCACGACGGCAATTCTATTGCCTTTGCTGAGTTTGTTATCTAAAAGCCAATTTGCAATAGCGCTGGCCTGCTCATGAATTTCATTGAATGAAAACACTCTTTCTTTTAATCCATCAATCAAGAACGGACGGGAGCTATTCCGGGCAGGGATGGTCAAAAGCCAATCAATGGCATCCTTTTTTTCCGGCCTCAGAGTTCTTATCGCTATTTTTTTAGATGTGCCCACTTAAGCGGTGTTCCTTTCTCTAAATTTTTTACGGCCGTTTTACCCAGCACTTGTTTTAAAAACTTAGGCGCCAATCCATTGGCCGGCCGGACTGAACGTATATTCCTTTCTGAAAATTTTTCTCCACGCCGAACAGGCCCCGCAATAAATAAAGAACGCCGGAACGCCAAGCTTGGCTTTTCATGTTTCTCCGCACCATATTGGACTTTGCCCAAGGCCTTTTCAGTTTTGCGTATATTTTCAACCATAGTCGAGAACTCATCGGGAGTCAACGAAAAAACGCTGTCCGGACCTTTGGTTTTCCTATCCAGAACGAAATGCTTTTCGACGATACAGGCTCCCAGAGCAACGGCGGCCACCGGGATAGCGATTCCGAGCGTATGATCCGAAAGGCCAATAGGAAGATTGAATTTTTTTCGCATATTTTCAATGGTCCGGAGATGCATTTCTTCATACGGTGCCGGATAAGCGCTCGTGCATTTCAAAAGAGCGATCTGAGTAGCGCCGGCATTTTGGGCTGTTTTCACGGCATCTCGAATCTCTTTATACGTTGCCATACCGGTGGAAAAGATAATCGGCTTTTTGGTGCGCGCGACCTTTTCAATTAATGGGAGATCCACAATTTCAAACGAAGCGACTTTGTAAGCACGGACTTTTAGCTTTTCAAGAAAATCCACGGCCGAAGGATCAAACGGCGATGAAAAAAAATCCAACCCTAAGTCTTTTGCTTTTTTCTGGAGCGGCGCATGCCATTCCCACGGTGTATACGCTTCGCTGTAAAGATCGTAGAGCGTTCTTCCGTCCCATAAAGTCCCGCCGTTGATCTGAAAATATTTGTTCCGGCAATTTAAGGTGATGGTGTCGGCCGTATAAGTCTGGATCTTAATCGCATCCGCTCCCGCTTTTTGGGCGGCCCGGACCAGTCTAATGGCCGTCTGCAAATCTTGATGATGATTGGCCGAAAACTCCGCTACGATGTACGTAGGCTGGCCCGCTCCGATTTTCCTGTTTCCAATCTTAATCACATTTTTCATGATTTATCGAGCTGATAATGTCTTGCCGGCGTTCCATTTACCCGATGAAGGCCACGTGTATTAAAAAAATTGCGGATAAAAAGTCTCTGCGAGTCTTTATTTTCAGGACGCACGTAGGCATGTATCGTCTTGACGCGCGTTTTATCAAAAAGTTTTGCCGCCGAGACGCGCAGCAAATCGTTTCCGTACCCCTGTCCCCGGTATTTGCGGTCGAGCATCAAGGAAACAACCGCATTTTTTCCGTATATCTCATACCGGATTTGTCCAGCCGGCTTTTGGCCGACAGCCGCCAAGTAAAATACACAGCCTCTGTCTCGGACTTTTTTCCGGAACCATGAAAGATGCTCTTTCCAGGCAATCGATTGCTGCGAAAAGGAGACGCGCCGCACCTCGGGTTCATTGGCCCATTTCCACACCCGCCGGCAATCCTTCAATGCGGCACGGGACAATTGCATGAGTCGTTGTTCCACTTGATCTAAAACACGCTTTGTTCCCAGTCCATCGCCCCACTGTGTACTAGATTTTATCATTCGATACAGTGCCGTGCTATGGATAATTATCCCTCTGAGTTTCCGGGCCATTGTATTCAGATAAAGTCTGGAAGGAGACCCCAAGTTTTTACAGATTCCAAGACGGGAAAGTGTTTTCAGAAGTGGTCTCTGATTTCGAGCCACTTCAATGGCAGCAAATGGAACACCAAGCCTTCCCATTTCCCAGCATGTTGATCCCCCGGCGATTATTCCAAAATCCGACCTCTGCATAAGAGCCGAAATATTCTTTGGGTCCTCGAGGACAGAAATATCTTTAGATTGATAGCTTCTCAACTCAACACGTTTTGGATTTTGAGGCCCCACGACGACCGCCACTTTCCATGAATTTTTCCGGATCATCTGCCAAGCCTTGATGACTTTTCCCGTCATATTCGCCGGATCACTTCCACCCATCAGGATGATCCAGCGTTTCGGCTCTCTCATATTTTTCTTCTTTCTTCTAGTTTTCACAAATTCCCGCCGGAGCACGGCATAGAAAGGGCCGAGAAAAAGTTTTGCCTTGGCGCTTTCATACGAAGCATAAGGTTTTAAAATATTTGGATTCAAGATAAAGTCTGCAAAATACTTCGGGTGGATTCCGTAATCATCAAAAAGCAAAACCCGATGGCCTCTTTCCTTTAAATATTTCTGATAAGCCGGCCCAAAGTGATAGCCGTCTAGCACGATACAATCCGCTCCCCAGAAAAAACCCCGCACGGTGGTCTTCTTCGCATCAAGGCGGCTTCCCATTCCGACGTTTAAAGATTCATAGCGGATTTTTTCTGTCTTCAGCCTATGCTGAAACGCCAGCGGAATCACGGCCGATGTCAAAAACAAAACTTCCCCACCCCGGTCTTTGCAAGCTTGGGCCAAAGCGAAACAACGCATGAAATGCCCTGTCCCCATCTTGACCGTGGTGTCGGTACGGAAAAGAAATCTCATCGGATCTTAAAAAGCGGCGCCAAGGGTTTGCATTTTAGCGACTGCGCAAGCTTCTTTTCCGAAACCGCACTCTTCACGATTATAAAAATTTCCTCATACACCTCCAAAAGCGTTGCAATGTCCTGGTCGCTATGCGCATAGGAAATATTATGCGTGCTGAGCGTGAGGATTCCCCGGGCAAAACATTCCTGTAAAAATAAAGTCTTTATGTCCCACAGACTGTAGCCGTTCGCGTCTTTAAAATTCAAAAAAGACCAGGACGGATGGCCCGAGACGGAAAGAAAATCCTGGAGACTCAAATCGCCAATCAGCTTGGAAACGCCTTGAAGGATTTTTTCTCCCTGTTTGCGGATCGTTTCCAAGACCGGCTTCTGCTGGAGTTTCGTGAGCGTAGCAAGCGCGGCGGCAAGGGAAAGTGTTTCACCGCCGAATGTGAAGGAAAAGAACACCTCTTCGAAGAGATCCATTAAATCTTCACGCCCTGTAACGGCGGAAAGTGGAAATCCATTGGCCAGCCCTTTACCGAACACAGCCATATCGGGCGTCACGCCAAAATATTCCTGCGCTCCGCCGTTGGCATAGCGGAAGCCTGTCACTACTTCATCGAACACAAGGACGGCTCCGTGTTTTCTGGAAAGCTCCTGGACTTTCTGCAGAAACTGGTCTTTTGGTTCAGCGACATTCATCGGCTCCAGCATCACGGCCGCCATTTGATTGGGGAATTGTTTAAAAATCTTAAAGAGCGAATCAATGTCATTGTACTGAAACGCATGCGTCAGATCTCGTACCGCGTCCGGCACACCGAGATTCCGGGCCGTGGATCCGATATACCAGTCCTGCCATCCGTGATATCCGCAGACCGCGACGTGGTCACGTTTCGTGAAAGCGCGCGAGACGCGAACCGCGCCAGCGGTTCCGTCGGATCCATTTTTCCCGAAGCGGACTTTTTCAGCACACGGAACCATCTCGATAATTTTTTTCGCGACTTCGATTTCAATTGAGTGTGGCAATGAGAAAAGAACCCCCTTTTCCATTTGCGCGCGCACGGCTTCGTCCACGTCCGGATCACAGTAACCGAGCGTAACGGCCGCAAGGCTGTTCACGAAATCAATATATTCGTTGCCGTCCACATCCCAGACCTTGCTACCTTTCCCCTTTTCAATAAAAAAGGGCGACACGCCGTGCGGGTACTGGGTTTTGCTCTTGCTAAATGTCTGCGTGCCAAGCGGAATGACTTTCAACGCCGCGGCGAGATATTCTTCTGATTTTTGATAATTTTGCTTTATCATAAAATTGTCTGCTTCAACCCCGCATTGCGCATGTGGCCGCTGTTAAGTTGAATAAGTCCTGGCTCGCTGGCTAAAAAATCCAGGACATCCTGTGTCGTAAAGGCCGGATTTTTCGGATAGAGCGATTCATAAATCCGGGTAACCAGTTCAAAGTCTTCAGGTTCGTCTACGGTCCAGCGCAGCTGAGATAAATCTTTTTTGTCACGGAAATCGCCCAAGCTAAATCTTTCCGGGTGGTGATAAAAATACGGCGTCACATGTTCCCGTTCCAATTTCGATTTGGCCGTGTGCCAGGCTTCTTCGAGACAAGAAAACCGCACAACCTCGATGTCGAGCCCGTCCGGATAAGTAGGTTTGAGGATGTTGCTGGAATAATCAAAGTTGCCTTTTAGATGAAACTCGATAAGTTGGTCGATTAATTCCGGATCCACCAAAGGACAATCTCCGGTGAGTCTCACAACGTGGTCCGGCTTTTTAGCGCGGGTCGCTTGATAAAAGCGGTCCAGCACATCGTCCAAGCTTCCGCGAAAACATTCGACTTTGTTTTTCTTGCAGGTCTCTTCGACCACATTGTCTGTGAGATCTGAACTCGTAGCCAGCACCAATCCATTTAATTTCTTTGCGCGGTGGATTCTTTCTACCTGACGAATCACCATCGGAACTCCGAGAATCGGGCGCAGGACTTTCTGCGGTAGACGTTTCGATGACGCACGCGCCTGTAGGATTCCGAGAATCATTTGCGCCCTCCTGCAACTTTAAGCGCTGGCCAGAAAGTGGGGTTCACCATTTTTTCATCTTGACACGCGAAATCACGAAAGCCGATTACTTCCATCGGGCGTGCAATCAAGGAAAACGCACGATTGATTTCTTCCCATTCCGGCAACGAAGAGACTCCGACAATTCCGTAATCCACGCCCAATCCAGAAGCAAAACTCAAAGCCCCTTGCAAAGGAGTGAGACCTTTAGCTTTCAAGGTTTTGTGGTAGCGAGCAGCCGTTGGACGCAGCGGTTCAAAATAATCCGGTAAAGAATCCTGAAGCAAGAGGCCCTGAAGGAAAATAGAACGCATGTGGATTTCTATTTTCCGGCTTAGAAGCTCTTTCAGTGTTCCGTCTTGAATAAAACGCTGATCAAAAACATTTATAGGAAGTTGAATAATATCGAGGTCGTATTTATTGAGAATCTTCCGGGTCTCCTCCGGATCGTAGACAGAAACGCCGATTTTTTTGACAAATCCTTCCTTCTTCAACAAAGAAGCGTCCGCATAAAGCTTTGGGCCTGATCCGGAAAGCAAATCCTGCGGCCGGTGAAAAAGAAGGCCGTAAAGTTTTTTCTGCTTCAAACGCTCGAGTGACGTTAAGAAAGAATAACGGAGATCACCCCCCGTCTTAGTCACAATTTTAAACTTGTGATTGGCGGGCAGTATCTTTCCTAAAACCATTTCACTTTCTCCATAAAGAGCGGCGGTGTCCAAAAGATCAATCCCTCGGCTTTGTGCATTGGCAAGAATGGCCTTAGCTTCGATTTCCAGAATTTTTCCGCGGGAATTGGTAACGCCATAATCCAATCCGAATTGGGCCGTGCCGAGCGCTAATTTCATGCCGCCACCTTTCCCCGGAATTGCTGAAACATTTCGATCAAGTGACTGAGTGTTTTGGTCTTTTGCTCAAACAGAAAAAGCAGGGGCGAAGAAACCACCAGAAAAATGAAACCTTTTCCAAACGCAGCCCAATAAACATTCGAGCCGCTCACGAAGCGATCGATGAGAAAAATGGCCGTGAAGGAGTAGGCCACCAGCCCAAGCATTTCCGTGATCTTTACCAGCATTTCATTCAGGGTCATGATTTTTTGGATCGCAAGCACATAGAGTCCGAATCCATAAATAAAAAAACTGATCACGGTGCCAATCGCAACCCCGATCAGTCCCCATCCGATTTTTACGAAGAAAACATTAAGGGTAAAATTGATCCCGAGCGCGGCGATCACGACCGGAATATTGACAAGGTATTTATCAATCGCAATTAGATAACTGTAAGCAAATGAGCCTATTAATAGGAAAAAGGTGCCTATCAAATAGATTTTCATAGCCGGAAGCCCGGGAAGATATTTTGGCAAAAAGACCTGGGCGAGCAATGTGATCCCGAAAATTGCCATCCCCGCAAGAAAAGGACAGAGGATTGAAAACCCGAATACCGGTGTGAGCAAGTAACTTTTGATCCCTTCCGGCGTTCCGCCTTTACGGCCGTAATCCTGCTGCATATTCGGATACCACACGTGCGAGAACATATTCGGCAGCGAGTACACATATTGAGTGGCCATGCTGCCCAAAGTGTACATGCCCAAGCTCGCAAAACCTAGATACCGGGCGATGATCCAGTCGTCCGCGCTTTTGAGAAATTCTCCGAGAAAAGTGGCTAGCACCAGAGGCACGCCCAGTTTTAATTCCTGCCATAGAGCTTTGGAATTCCAATAGCGCGCAAAGTGATACGGATGGCTTCTATAAATCATTCCAATGCAAATGGCGGTGACGACCGTCGTTCCGGCCATGAGTCCGTATATGTTCCACCACCGCACCAAGGCAAAGGTCATGATCAATCCCGCGACGGCATTTACAATAATCAGGTGGCTCAGAAGAACAAATTTTTTGTCCGAGCGCAAAAGATTGAGGAGCAAATCATAGAACCTTTGGATCAAAAGAAAACCGGAAAGGAAGGCGATACCAATAGAAACCGGACGGTCGAGTGTCTTTCCTTTGATCGCGAGATAACACACTAAAATCACGATCGGGATCAGTGACATGGTCATCGTAAAGGTGAAGACCATGTCTTTAAGTTTTTCCGCGCTTTCGTTCTCCCCTTTACCACGAAGGATCGGATAATTGCGCGCCATGGCTTTTGTAGTGCCGAAGCTGGCATAGCCGCAATATCCCAAAATGATTTGCAATAAACTCCAAATGCCCATGCCCGCCGGACCGAGAAAACGGCGTAGCGCGACACTATTGACTATACCAAATCCCTGCGCGATATAGTTCGCTATGCTGTAGTAAGTCGTATCTTTCAGGAGTTGCTTCTTATGCTCGTGTTCCATCACGACCCCTGCGCCATTAAAGACCCAACGCTGTCGGCCCGAAGCGGAAGCCGGTGAATGTATACGGAAGGATCCGGAGTTTTAAGAAACTGATCAAGTTTCTGGACAGCTTCTACCGCAGTTGAAAACGGTTGTAGAGTAGGGCCGAAATACTTAAACATTTCCGGCGTAATCATGGATTCCGAAAACTTCGCGTAAAGCGCCAAGGTCGGCAATTGGGCAGCCGTGGCTTCAAAAAGTACAGTCGTAGGCCTATCAATGAAGACAGCGTCTACGGCATTCAAATATTTATGCGCATGACGAGTCGTGATCACGGAAATATTCTTGTACTGTTTTCTTTTGATATAAGGAAGGATAGATTTGTCGGCAAATGCCCGGATGGTCAAGGCATGTTTAAAAACAAAATGATAATCAGTTAACTGGCCCATCATATCTAAGAGTTGCTTTTGATATTCAAAATACCAAAGCGACGGATAAACCATAGCATTAAAATACCGGCCGTGCGCAGAAAGTTTGGCTGGGAGATAAAGAACTTTTTTGGGTGGCCACTGGCGACGTTTAATTTTAGCTATCCGTTCAAGCCTTTTCAAATAATGAGGCGCTTGATAAATTTTGCATCCATTCAAATAGGGTTCCTTAGAGACAGCTGAGCGGAATTTATTCTCGGAAAATCCGTCCGTTGTGGCATAATAATCAAACGGCAAAAGATCCGTGACATGCCAAACTCTGTCATAAAAAGGATCGATACCATGCTGGACGCCTAATGCTTTTGTTTTTCCGTTTAAACGAGCCGCAAGCATCGCGCTTTTGGAAAAAATGTCGGAACTTGTATGACTAACCATCCAGGCGACCTGATGCTTCTCAAAAAAATCTTTGAACTGGTGAGTTTTCAAAATAAGTTCTTTGCACGTTTCTTCTAAATAAATCCGAAAAAATCGCAGCAGGATATCACTAATATCCACGCCGGCCCGTTCACTGATCCACTCAAAAATCCGGCCTGCGTTTGCCGCCAGTTGTTGGGAAGCATGCTGAAGCTGAAAAATCACCTCATCGTTCGAAGAAGAATCCATAACAGGAGTTCTGAAATCATATAGGAGGCGACGGGCCCTTAAATCATAAATCTTATCGCCGGAAAGCAAGTAGACGTTAAATCCTTCTTTCAAACAGACGGCAATGACTGGGTTTAAGTGAAAACTTCCCGAATGAACAAACAAAACATTTTTTCCCCAACCTTTCTTAAGACAATTTGCAGCACCGGCAATTTTAATAGAAAGCAGGGTTGGATAGATAGATTCGTATCCCTTCTGTTTAAGGAGAGAGAAAAAGGAAAGGGCACCTTTTTGTTTCGCAGGTCCATGGGCCGGTCCGAGTATTTCTTCACCAAACAAGTGAATGCGTAAGTTTCGATTATATTTTTGACAAATTTTTGGGAGCAAATCTTCAAAACAGCTTGCACTTTCATCATGCTTCAAATCCTGCATGGTCGTAAGCGCCGGAATCCTTTTCCTTACATAAATAATTTCGCCGTTAGGATCCAGTTTTGAGATTAGTTGGCTTAACAAGAAACACTGAATAACCAGTGGATCCACTAAATATTTAATCCGGTTAAAAAAAAGTTGGCCAAAGCGGATACCGTTTACCTTGGCATAAGGAATTTGATCTTGTAAGAACTTATCAAATCCATCCAGCCACTGAAGTTGCGAAAAAAAATATTCATTTTCATTTTTCCGCAGATCTTCCTCGCGATAATAATCTTCGATAATCTTATAAGAAATCTTGGCTTCTCCTAAATAATAGGAAGCCACGGACGTCAAGGAAATGATAACTCCATCGTCATATGAAAGCGAGGGATCATAATGTTCAACAAGATAATAGCGGAGATTGTTCATAAATGTGGGTTATGGGTGTATCTTGTCCCAAATATTGTCTTTCACCCATTTACCGTTTTCTTTACGCCATACGCGCGGATCCCTAAACCCATCGGCAACACGCCAAAATTCATCTTCTTTCATTCCGACATAGTTAAGCCAGTAATAGACGTCCTTGGAAACTATGTGATCGTGCTTGCGCACCATCTCGATTCCCTGTGCGCGGGTCATGTAACCAGTGCGAATGTCTTTCGAGGCGTGATCCGACGCTCGGCCGTAACCGAACTTCACATATTTCAGAAGATCGTGCGCACCATTTTCATAGCGGTCATCGAGATTGGAGATTTTCCGGTACGTGCGTTCGAACGGAGCATCCGCCGTTTTCCATCCGTATTTTTCCTGGATCATCTTGGCGTGCCAGTTCGGGTCCCACTTGAAAAAGTTTCCGATATAAATCCCGCGCACGCCAACTTTGAGGATATCTTCGTCCGTCGGATATTTGGCCCACAGGACATCTTTTTCCGTGAGTTTTTCCGTGGAATCGTTCAGCATATTGTACCATTCGAACCCGCGGAGGTCGTGTTCGTGGCGCACGCGTGCGCTGAATTCCACAAAATCTTCCGGCTCATACATCCCGGAAATGTCCCAGTTGGTTTCACCCCAAACGACAAGCGGTACGTTGTACTTCACTGCCATTTGGATGGGCACCGTGAAAATCCCGCAGTGCGCGTGCCAGTTCATATCGCCCATTTTCCGGAAGCATAAACGGTTGAGTTTTTTGAGTACCTCGACGCTCGGGCCGACGACAATATGGTCCGCGTCAAAGATGTGGCGCATGCGGTCGCGGTTGTAATCACCTTCCGGCAGATAATTATTGCCGTGATATGTGACGAGCAAAGGCTTGAGCCCGTATTCGGTCACCATTTTGTGGATCTGATAATAGCTATCCTTGCCGCCGCTTACGGGAATGACGCAATCATAATTGGATTTATTATTCTTGAGTATTTCCTCTAAGAGCTGCTCGAACTTTTTCTTGCGGCGGTCCCAGAAAGGCTGATCGAGCTGCTCAAATTTTTCAAAGGTCCGGCACGCGCTGCAGATCCCTTCTTCATCAATAAAAAGGTTCACAGCCACTTCCGGATAAACGCAACGCTTACAGTACCGCATTCTTGACCTCCCGTGGATCAAAGAGAATTAAGTCTGGCGGCCGAACATTATAATGACGTTCGTACAGATATTGTTTAGCGACATATACGCTCTGATCGTAATAATGAAAAATATTGGCAGCCGCGATCGCGTCCACTTGGGTCTTATCGAGCGCTTCGGCAAAATGTTCCCACTCGCCCACGCCGCCCATGGCGATCACCGGAATTTTCACGGTCTTAGAAATTTGGTCTAGTAGCGGAATGTCATAACCCGTGCGTGCACCGTCGCGGTCAATGGAATTGATCAGGATTTCTCCCGCGCCGCGGGATTCCACTTCTTTTGCCCAATGAAGCGCATTCCATCCCGTCGATACTTTACCGCCGTCTTTAAAGATACGCCAGGTACCTTCAGAGTCAAGGCGCACATCGATGGAAACCACGATACACTGCGAGCCGTACTCTTTGGCTGCCTGCGTAACAAACTCCGGTGTTTCTATCGGTTTGGTATTGATACAGACCTTGTCCGCTCCGGATCCGACGCGCAGCGCTATATCCTGAAGCGTACGGATTCGTCCACCGATCGTGATAGGCATCAGGCATTCCTTGGCCACGTCGCGAATAATTTCCTCAATCGTGTGCCGATTCGGATGGCCTTTGTCATCGCGCTTCATGTCATACTCGCCTTCACGCGTGATATCGATGAAGATGAGTTCGTCGGACGCCCAATTGCTGAGACGGCGCACGGACGTGATCGGGTCTCCCAGATTTTGATAGCGGGAAAACGACTTGCTCTGAACGAGCCAGCCGTTTTTCAAGAGCAGCACCGGAATCAAACGGTTCTTTTTCATAGATTCAGAAAATTCTTTAACAAGAGAGATCCGGCCTTTTGACTTTTTTCCGGATGAAATTGTGCACCAAAGATATTTTCCTTTTCAATCACTGCGCAAAAGTCTCCGCCATAATCACAGGTCGCCGCAATTACGTCAACATTTTTCGGGATAAAATGAAAGCTGTGAACAAAATAAAAATCTACTTCGTCGCTCAAGCCCTGCAGAAACGGGGATTTTTTTTTAACGACTTTCAAATTGTTCCATCCCACATGCGGAAGACGAAGATCCTTGACCTCTAACCGTTTCACCTCGCCGGGAATCCAGGTTAACCCTGCATGGTCCCCAAATTCGTAGCCGCGATCGGCCAAGAGTTGCATGCCGAGGCATATCCCCATAAATGGCCGTTGATTTTTGAGTGCATGGGTGCGCATCGCATCGATAAGGTTTAATTTCGTTAAATGTTCCATTCCTTCGCCGAAAGCCCCAACACCGGGAAGTACAAGTCGCTCCGCATTGGCAATTCCTGCGGGGTCCCTGGAAATCTTGACATCACATCCGGCGACCTCGAAAGCATTGGCCACGGAAGTAATATTGCCCATGTCATAATCGATTAACATTACGGATTTCATTCTTGGAATACCTGGATCCTTGCGTTCCCTTCTTCAGTCACATAAAGTTGGCCCTTTTTGTCGGCACAAACATTCGTAGGCGTCACAAACTCTCCGGTATTGGAACCATTCTCTCCAAATGAAAATAAAAGGTTACCTTCAGGACTAAACTTCAATATCGAATGGTGCGTTATTTCCGCAACCCAAATAGCACGATGATCATCCACAAAGACCCCAAGCGGTTCTATGAGTTGCTTAGGGTTCACCATGCGGATCAGCGATCCTTCAGGATCAAAGACCTGGATGCGCCCATTTTTGCGATCCGCGACGTAGATATTTTCGTCCGCATCGAGCGCAAGACCATGAGGGAGGCAAAATTCTCCGGGATTACCCCCCTCTTTTCCCCACGCCTTGAGAAAATGCCCTTGGGGACCAAATTTTTGGATCCGGTGATTCTTGTAATCCGCCACATAGATATTTCCGCTTTTACCAACCCGAACACACACAGCACCCATAAATTCCCCTTGGCCCGAGCCTTGCGATCCAAACTGTAAAAGCCGCTTACCCTTGGGGTCAAACTTTGAAACCATATTCCCATGGAGATCTGTCACATAAAAATTTCCTTCGGGATCGAGCGCAACAGAATGAGGGTTGGGCAGACCCGGGAAAGAGCGCACCACTTTGTCCTGACTGAAATGCAAAACTTGGTTATTTCGGTAATCCGGGATCCACAGGTCATCGTTTTGCAGGGCCAAGTCATAGACTGAGTTAAGTTCAGGAGCTGTTATAGTTTTCACAAACTTTAGTTCCCCACCGCTCACTTTTTGCGTATTCATAAATAAAATCATGTTCAAGATAAAAAGTCCGATCCGCCTCATATTTTTTAATGCCAAGTTCAAATCCTCACTGCTCAAAACATCGGTGAACAAGGAGAAGAAGTATCCGATTTTTTAAGAATAACATACGGGACGCATATCGAGTGTGCTATCAAATTTGTAATTCGGAATACGGTGCATTTTATCTTCCTAAGAGCGCCAGAACTGTCTGAACGACATAGCGGACTTCGGAATCCTTCATTGCCGGAAATAGCGGCAAGGTGAGCGCCTGGTCGTAATACTTTTCCACTTCAGGAAAGTCTCCTTTACGGTACCCAAGTTTCTGATAATAAGGTTGACGATGAATAGGAATGTAATGCACTTGCGGAATAATTCCGCGACGCAGGAGCTCGGCAAAAAGTTTTACCCGCGACAATCTTGCTTGAGAAGTCAACTGCAAAATATAAATATGGTGGGCGGGTTTGGAATCCGGAAAATTTTTACGAAGGACAATTCCTGGAAGTTTTGCGAAAGCACGGTCATAAAAGGCCGCGATCTTTGTGCGGCGTTTAATCCAGCTTTCCACGCGGTGGAGCTGGCTCAAGCCGAGCGCGGCCTGAAAGTCCGTGATGCGGTAATTAAATCCAAGCTCCTGCATTTCATAGTACCAAGGCGAGACTTGTTTGGAATGGTTCTCATACCAAAAAGCCATATCGGGGTTTTGGAATTTTTGCGGGTCTTTGGTGATCCCGTGCGTGCGCAGCAGGACCAGCATTTTATAAAAAGATTCGTCATTAGTTGTGATGGCCCCACCTTCACCCGTAGTCATCGTCTTGACCGGATGGAAACTGAACACGCATGCTTTAGAATGGGAACAGCTTCCGACTCGATACCATTTAGAATCGATTTTATATCTCCCTCCCAATGCATGGCATCCATCTTCGATCACAATCAGGTTTCGCTTTTTAGCAATCCTGGAAATTTCTTTAAGATTAACCGAATAGCCCCCAAAATGGACAGGAAGAATGACCTTTGTCTTGCCTGTGATACGGCGTTCAATCTCTGCAGCATCAATGTTAAGTGTGTTGGGATCAATGTCAACAAATACTGGTCTGGCACCCGTGAACAAAACAGAATTGGACGTGGCAACAAAACTAAGCGGTGTAGTAATAGCTTCGTCGCCTCGGCTAAGGCCGGCGGCACGGCATGCGAGGTGGAGCGCTGCGGTTCCACTGGAAACGGCAACCGCAAACTTTGCTCCGCAGAAGCTAGCAAGCGTGGCTTCAAATTCAGGAATGGCTGGACCTTGGGTTAGCCATTTAGACTTCAGAACGGAAACAACACTTTTAATGTCCGAAGACGAGATAGATTGACGCCCGTAAGGAATAGCTGGAGTATTTTTTACCGGACGGGGACTTTGTCGCATTGGTTTTCTTCGACAAGTTTTTTTAAATCTTCCACTGTCAGCCAATGCGTATTCGTGTCACTGGCATATCCGGGAAATTCCGAATCCAGTGGGACTCCTCCACTCCGGGTGCGGCGCGTAGCCACAATCTCTGGGCAAGAAATAAATTTATCCGAAAACTCGTAGGTGTAAAGCCCCTCGTCACGGGAAACCAGCGCCTCATGGAGTTTTTCGCCCGGGCGGATACCGGTAATTTTGCGTTTAGCTCCCGGGCAAATCGCTTCTGCGAGGTCCACGATCTTGATGCTGGGAATTTTCGGGATGAAAATTTCTCCTCCCTTCATCAAATCAAAGCCTTCCATCACAAACTGTACGCCTTGCTTTAGCGTGATCCAGAAGCGAGTCATGCGTTCATCAGTGATCGGCACAACTCCAGATTTGCAGCATTCCTTAAAAAATGGCACCACACTGCCGCGCGAGCCAAAAACATTTCCATAACGCACCACACTAAATTTTGTTCCATCTGGGGAATAATTATTTGCGGCAATAAACATTTTTTCCGCACAGAGTTTTGTAGCACCGTATAGATTGATGGGATTCACAGCCTTGTCGGTACTGAGAGCGATCACTTTCTCTACACCGTTATCGATAGCAACGTTGATGATATTTTCTGCTCCGATGACATTGGTTTTGACAGCTTCAAAAGGATTGTATTCTGCGGTAGGGACAATTTTAAGAGCTGCAGCATGAACAATAATATTAACGCCATAAAAAGCACGGTGCAAACGCTCGCGGTCGCGGATATCTCCGATAAAGTAACGAAGATTCGGAGCGCGAAACTGCTTTTGCATTTCATACTGCTTCATTTCATCACGGCTAAAGATGATGAGTTTCCTGGGTTTGTATTTTGCCAGCATAGTCCCGACAAACTCATGCCCGAAGGAGCCAGTACCACCTGTTAAAAGAACAATTTTATCCTGCCAATTCACGGAAGGTTTCATTGGATGTTTGAGTGGTTTAGGTTTTCGCCGTGGCCTCATGAACTGGATCGTCGCTATGTATCCAGCGTCGGCCTTTGTTGTAAATCTTACCCACTTTGTCTTCTAATTCCGGCGAAAGCATGCGGAGGATTTCTTTTCCTAATATTCTGTATTGCTTGCCAACTTTTGCGGCGCGGATCAAACCCTTTTTGATCATGCGGGTCATGGTGCTTGAGCTTATTTTTAGGATATCGCGGACTTCTTTTGGGGTGTAGACTTCGTTCTCTTTAATTTCCATAGACATGCTAGCAGGATATCAGTACAGAGGTGGAATGTCAATACTATCCTTTGAGTTTCAGTAGTAGTCAAAAAGCATCTAAGCCGTCTTAGCTTTACGCAAGTCAAATAAGCTGTAACAGTTTGGGATTTCATCAATTACAGCAAAATGATTGCGGACATAAGCGGCAAAGTCGGGATGCGCTTCAAAATCAGAGGGATTGATCATGGCAAAGTGAGTCGCTCCTTCATAGCGGATAAGGTAGTTCAGAATCGTAGAGGGTTTTTTAAACGCCTCATTTCTTTCCCTCCATTGCGTCTCAGGAAGCTTCTCCCAATTCGTCTGGAGATAATAATCTGAGGTCTTGCTCACATTCAGACTTAACGGCCAGCCGTAACGATCTGCATAATACAGCAACGGATGAGTTCCCTGCACGGCAATACGACTATTTGGATCCGTTACCTTATGGACTCGTCCTGCAATCTCAAGCAAATGGGCATCTTCAGCAGGAGTTTTAAATGCCGGATGCAGCGCATAGCGCATGGAGGAGAAAAAGGACAGCACGACAAAGCTCCCAATATAAAGATTTCGTGCAGAAGTTTTAGGGAAATGGTCTACAATCTTTAACGCAGAAAAAGCAATCAAAGGCGCTGCAGCCACAAAAAAATGGAGGAGATAAAAGTTATGGTCGATGAGCTTTCGCGGAATAAGAAGCGAACTCCCCCAAAAGCCAATCACCCAGGCAATGAAAATCCCATAATGCTTCCAATCCTTGAAAGATAAAATAAAGCCCACAATAAAAAGCGTGAATCCTATGGGCGTCAAAGCAACGCCGGCAAGCGTATCAAATAATTTTTGGTGATATTCAGATTGAAAAATCAGCGACGAGACAAAACTCGAGCGTACCGCGAGTTGCGCAAATAAGGTACTGTAGATATTGTTCACCTCATGGGAAACTTTCCAGAGATGAAAATACCAAGACGTGGGAAGTATCGCTGCCAGGGCCAAAAAAAACAGTGCACGATTGATCCGTTTGGTTGTATTGCCCGACACGCGATCAAAAAGACAAAGATAACTCGCTGGCAGTAACAAAAACAGACTGTTGGGACGCGTGATCAAAACGAAACTTAGAGACAAAGCGCTCAATACTCCGCAGATAGTTTTCTCCTTCCGCAAAAAAATAAGCCAATAATACATAAAGGTAACGGAAAAGAAGAGCGTGAGCATTTCATTCTGAAAACTTTGTCCGTAAATGATAGTCAGTGGACTCAATGAAAAAACAATCATACTTGCTAATGCCAAACGCTTATCCAGGAGCTGGGCGCAGAGCTTGTACAAATAAATGGCTGCTCCTGCAAAAAAAAGAACCGCTTGAAATCTTCCCCAGAAATCAAGCGACCCACCGAGAAAGGTATTCAGAAGAGCAGCGATTAGAGCATTCAATGGATAAGCTAAAAGCAAAAGCCCTGGCTTCCCATTGATCAGCACATTAACTTGGGGATAAAAAAGATTTGCGAAATTACTCTCCATGAAAAAACGCGCCATCATTGCATTGACAGTTTGATACATAGAAAAATGTCCAAGCAGTGGACGATTCAGCCCGAGAGAGCGTAGAAGGACACTCCAACAAAGGACCGCCCACGCATTGTAAGGCAGCCCGAGAAAAAGCCGTTCGTGAAGGGTGGGTTTGTTCAAGATTTATTCGGAAGTTACTTGTTTGACCAGAAAGGGCTTTTCATCAAACTTGCGCATGCCGGCCTCAAAACCTTCATCAAGGGTCTCATAAAAACCGATGAGCTTGATGCCTTTGACAAGGGCGAATTTATTGACCACACAACTGTTTTCTTTAATCCAGCCATTTTTTTTAAGCGCAAAATAGCGGAATTCGGTTTCTAACTGCTCTTTTTGCCCATTAATTTTGAAATTTTCCATATCTCACCTCTGAATTGAAACCATACTAGCAATGGGTTTTTGTATTGTCAAGACAGGCATTGCGCCACTGAGCTGCCCAATCATGGCTTACGAGGGCATGCTGCTGAATAAAGTCCCTTCTCACCTTCTGAACCTCTTGCCTACCCCACCACTCTTTTGGATTCTGAATCACCTCCACCGTCTTTCTAGCCGCATCTTCTGGTGAATGGTAAAGAATTCCAGCCTTACGCAGCATAACTAGATCAGATTCCAATTCCAATTTAGCTTCCCATAATCTGGAATCGTAAAATTGAATTACTGGAATATTCATGGTCATGGCCTCAAGAAATGCCGTGGCCCCGAAGTAATCAATCACTACGAGGTCGGCTGAGTGATAAGCCTCATAGATAGGCCTAGAAGAGTCCACTAGCAGATCGGGGAAATATTTTTGAAGGCGCTTATGCTGATACTGTCCATATTCAAATGGAGTCAGGCGGTATTCGATCCTTTTACGCAGATATTCAGGCAGTCGAGTAAAAAAATTTTTCTGGAATTCAAAATAATCTTCCCATTGCGATCCAAGCGGGGAAGAATGAAAGCCCACGGGATAACAAGGCTGTCCGGCTGGGACATAAAGGATCTTCAACTCGGTCGGAAGCCATTTTTTTGAGTGTGAATCCATTTGCATTGAAAGCCGTGGGCTTGGGAGGTTGTGGAGATTCGTATTGGGTTTCGCCCACCCCCAGACAAAAAAATGATCGCCGATTAAACTTTCATGGTGTTCAAGAGAATGAAACCGATACATGCCATAGCCACCGCCGTGCTGGACCGTGAACAATTCACCTCCCCCTTTTTGGATTTCGCCCGCTAAAAACTTCATGGGTTCGTGAAATCTCCAGCCCGTGGACGAAATCAGGACCTCCGGATATTTCCGGATAGTTTCTTTTAATATTTTTAATGCATGCGAATAACCTTCGAGATACAGAATAGGAAAGTTCAAAGACACAAGCTCGCCGAAAATGGATGAAAATTCATCACCCCTAAAAATAGTTTTTATCGCGGCACGCAAGTTCTTGTCCTCTTTCTCTTCAACCTTGATAAGATCAGCCGGAATTTCCATTGCGCTTTCTGCTAAAATGGCGCGAATATCTTCTTTACTGAAATCCATTTCGCAAAAGCCGACCTGAGGGACATGGGAAAGATTTGATTCCTCGGCTTCGCGATATTTGATCACACCGATCGGAACAAAATGCTTTTTTAAGGGCTCAGAGTATGACTTCGAGGGAAAGGCGCATCCCATCGCTGCCAGGATTTGGGAAAATAGCTGAAGATTATAGAAGTCTCCCAGCAGTCGGTTAATAAAATCGAGCGTATCAAAAGGAGTTTTATACGATCTTGGGTTTAAAACGATGGTTTCAAGCTTGGGATCCATTTGAAAAGCTGCTTGCAGATGGATGTAACGATCATAAGCAACATGCAGGAAATAATTCAACCACGGGCCTATGAGAATACGCCAATAACGCACATTTTCATTCTTTTGATGGACAGCATTTAAAAAACCAGCTAGTAAGGCGAGATTATGCTCATAAGTTTCGCCGAGATATTGGTAGGCCCTGGCAACTTTGGAGCGGTCATTCCAGGGTGAAGGAAGCATTTGAACTCGTTGGGAATCGGGGTCCTCAATGCACCATGAGCCCAGATAAAAACACGGAGAGGAAGTGGCCCAGAATTGCCGCAGGGCCGTTGCGGCTAAGAACATAAATCTTTAAGGATAAGGCGGGTTTTACTTGTTACTTTGAGCAAGAAATTCCAACCTCCGCAGCTCTTTTTCCAGCTCGTCAATCTCTTCGCCAAGCATCAACCAATTACAGCGGTCTTCATCAAGGCCATAAACATCAGGGGACAGCAACTCCTTCATATCCGCCGCATGGGCCAAGCGGGTCGGAAATTTATTCCAGGAATCTAAAATTGCCTGCTGCTCCTTCAGGTTAGCCCGCAAGGCCTTTTGCTCTTCGGGAGTAAGGTTCTGCTGGTTGAGTTTCTCACGAATCGCATTGACAGCCGATTGATATGGGCTGGATTTAAAAACCTCTCGAATTTTTTCAAAGCGGGATTTTATTTCCACAATCTTATCGAGAAGTTCCTGTAACTGGACTTGTTCTTTATCGGAAAGCATAAAACCCACTATTTCTTCAAGCCGTCAAGAAGTTCCGGGGCTTTCTGGACAAGCGCAATTTCTTCATCGATCGTATCCCTCGTGTCTTCAGGGACAACACTAGGTTCTTCCAGATGGGTGTTCATGATGTCTTCCATCCACTTTTTACGAAACTTTTTCATATATTCAAATTTGCGCTCGAAAGCATTTTCATCGCTTTTAAAACTTTCAACATGTCCTCTGGCATACATCTTCTCCGCCTCTTCAGCAAAGGAGTTTGGCCAGACGTTGGCTTTATAGCAAGGCGTGCTGCAGCGAAGACAGGTGCGTCCAGCCCCCGGAATTTGGGAGAAATCGCCGCTCAAATGGGCCCGGCGGAACGCACGCATGCGTTCGCCGTTCCAGATATCCATAATGTTTTCGCGGTTCGCATCGCCAATAATCAGATCATCGTCATAATCAAAGATGCAGGCACGAACGAGGCCGGTCGAAGTCACGGCCATATAGCGCCAGGGATATTCGCAAACCACTTTTTTGCCCTGTTTGAGCAGTTCGCCGAGCGTGAGTTCAACTTCATCGTTCAATCCAAAAAAATTGAAAAGCTTGGTAAGATCAATGCGATCAAACGGCATGGCACCAAAAAACTTTTTATAGCGGCGAGCCATGTGTTTATTTTGATTTTCAAAAACAAAAGAAGTACGGGTACGGACATGATAAGCACCCAATTCCTCTTTGGCTTCCAGAAAATCAAGCATATTATTGACCACAAGCTCGAAGTTGGAATTCACATTCACCTTTTCATATGACTCTTTGTCTCCGCCGTTCATAGAAAAGTAAATATAATCCAGTCCGGCACTGATAAATTCTTTTGATTTCTCTTTGTTCAAAAGAGTGGCATTGGTGATAAGACGGGATTTCAATCCGTTGTCTTTCACCATCCGTATCATATCTGCCAAACTTTTGTGAGTGGTGGGTTCCCCTTGCAATTGGAAAGCGATGAAAGACTTATAGGGCGCTAATTCTTTAATGATTTTTTCGAAAAGTTTCGGTTCAATTAGGGATTTTTCGCGCACCATAAAGGCTTGGGGGCAGTGCGTACAGCTCAAGTTGCAAGCTGCGGAGACTTCAATCAATGCCTCGTTCGGAGGTGCCATGCTGAACTCTTTCTTATGCGTAGCTTCATACAAAAATTTAAGATACCAATACTCCTTTTCAAGATCTTCAGGAGCCATTCGCTCCTTACAATCTTGCCTTTGAGGCTGTAGGTTCTTTGCCGCAATAGCATTTTCTGCTTTTGCGCCTGGATGGGCGTTATCCCAATCTTTCAGCGGTAGGGGCGAGGTCATGAATTTTTCTCCTTCTGCATGGGTTATTAAGCAACTTTTAAGAATTGTATCTATCCCTTCATTGCTTGTCAACACTATTCACTAGCTGTCATTCAGTTACGTCAAAGATGTTACAAACTGAAGGTGATACTACGATTTTTTCCGTTTTCGCGCAATCGCAGTGGCCAGCCAGAAAAGTCACCCCTGGGAACAGAATTTGATCCCCCGCGAAAGGACCGAAGTCATATTCCGGAAAAGTTTTTTTTACAGTAAACAAAATCTCTTGCCTTCATGTATTGAGAGAGTGTTGCTACGCAGCAAAGTTTCCTAGCGATGGGCACGTAATGCGTGCCAGGCGCAGCAGGGTGCCGTAACAACAATCAAAACAACCCAATGGTCATCGAAAAGTCCTCATTTGCTCTTCTCGATTTTCTGCGCTATGACCAGAGAACGCACAAGCGGGAAATTAAAATTTTCCGTACTGAATTTAATCATTTTATAAACCCAAAGCGCGGCCTGGCGCAAAACCATCCGGGTCAAAGATTCCCCGCCCTGCGCATGCGCCAACGATTCAGGAATGGGCAGGTTGCCCTTGATGGCAAGAACCTTGAATCCGCTGTTTTCCAGCAATCGCCTGACAGTTTTCCTGGAATATTCATAAACATGATAAGGCGGGTTAAAAGAGCTGTCCTTTGTCTCAAGCTTGAGAAGGACTTTGAAATTCTGCGGAAGATTCAATTTTTTCAAAATGGGGCGCAGGGCTATGAATACGCGGAATGTCCACGAAGAGATATACATGGGCAAAAGCATGGCCACATAGCCGCCGGGAATGAGAGACCTGTTGATCTTTTCTATCGCCGTGAGGGGATTGACAAAATGCTCGAAAACATCCCCGAAAAACATAACAGGGTAGGCTCTTTCCGGCAATTCCGTATTCAGAAAATTTCCACGCGTGAGACTGATGCCATAAAGCTTTTGCGCGTTTTGGACACCCCAGGCCGAAATTTCAAGGCCGCTGACATTCCAGCCGCGCATCTTGGCGCATTGCAAAAAAGCGCCGCCCGCGGAACCCACTTCAAAAAGCGACCTATGCGCCGCGGGGATATGCCTCTCAATATTTCCCAGCACTTCCTCAAATTCGGCGCGGCGTTTATTGAAAATATCCGAGTAGCTTCCCTCATAACGGCTGGAAATAAAATCTTCCTGAAAATACCGGTCTCCGTACATTCTCTGGATGATCTCATCCGAGGGCATGGGCGCAACGTGAATCAAACGGCAGCCATCACAGCGTGAAAGGTCAAAATGGTCGCCTTCAAAGCAATAAAAAGAAGAAAGCACAGTCGTGCGCGCCTCAGAACCGCACACAGGGCAATGCCAGGCTTCTTTCAGCGCCCGGAAGGAATCGTTTCCTGCTGCGTTTGAGATTGGGGTGGACATT
>Ga0154350_138_pt1 | contig 30869 bp, 32 predicted proteins | sample RifGroA2_FD_115878 | JGI IMG/M metagenome (GOLD analysis project Ga0154350, IMG submission 115878) | Omnitrophica bacterium GWA2_50_21
TATTCAGGTCAAAGTTCTTAGCATTTTGCCCAAGAAATTCAAAGCCGATGAAATCCGTGAGTTTACGGAGCTTCTTAACAGAATAGGCCTTGGAGGCATAGTGGTCCCCGGTGTGAATGGATGGGAAATCGGGAAAGGGGTTGAAGCCCTGGTTTCTCAGCTTTTTACGGATTTTCTCGCCGCGCGCGAGATTGCCATCCGCGCCTAATCGTCGTATAATACCCCCCATGAAGAAATTCCTCCTGATCCTGCTTTTTTTGTTTCTTGGAGCCGGTGCTTTTGTTTATGCGGCCAGAGAGACGCTTCTCCGCAAGGGATTTGAATACGCGGTCACATCGCTCACCGGTTTTGAAACGCATGTGGGCAATATCCACATTCAGATTCCTGAGGCCGTTATCCATCTCGAAGACCTTAAAATTCACAATCCGAAATCATTCAAAAAAGATATTTTCGTGGATATCCCTGAAATCTACGTGGCCCCGGATTTAGCGGCCATTTTAAAAAAGGAAAGCATCCATTTCCGTGAAATCAGATTTGCCGTCAAGGAAGTGAATGTGGTGAAAGATGAACAGGGCGTTTCTAATATCTCGAGGCTGAGTTCTATCGGCCAATCCGGGGCGGCAAAGCAACCCGCTCAGCCTGCCCCCAAGGAAAAAGCCTCGGCCTTGCCTTTTAAAGTGGACAAGCTTGTGCTTACCCTCCGCAAGGTAAGCTTTGAGGACCATTCAGCCGGGCTGGCCGGGAGAATTCCCAAGGACGCGACCGTTGATCTCCATGTCGATAAACAAGTCTATACCAACATCACAGATCCCAACGCCATTGTGAATATCCTGATTTTAAAAATCCTTTACGGCACCACCTTTGGTAATTTACTCGATATCGATCCAACCAAACTCACCCAGAATTTGACGAAAACCGTGGGCGCGAGCGCTGATACGCTTCTGCAGACGACGGATGAATTGCTCAAGACCACCGAAGGTGTGGTCCAGGGCACGGTTGGCACGGCAAAAGGAGTTTTGAATGACACGACCCGCGCTGTGCGTACCGGCGACCTTACCCAGGCAACAAAAACGACCCAGGCCGTGGTCAAGGACACTTTAGGCCAGGCCACGAATCTTTTCGGCAAATTCAAATCAAAGTTAACCACTCAATCCGGCTCTTCAGAAACCACTTCCACGGATTCTGAAAGTTCGCAATAGAAAGCCCGTTATGGATGAAGAAAGGCTTATCTCCGGTCATCTGAATGACGATGATTTGGACATCGACCTTTCTCTCCGTCCCTCCAAACTCCAGGATTTTGTCGGACAGGAAAAATTAAGGGAAAATCTCTCCATTTTCATCCAGGCCGCTAAAAAACGCAAAGAGCCGGTGGATCATATTTTGTTCTTCGGTCCGCCGGGATTGGGGAAAACCACGCTGGCCCATATTATCGCCAAGGAAATGGAGGCCAATATCAAGACCACTTCCGGTCCCGTGCTTGAACGGCCGGGTGATTTGGCCGGCCAGTTGACCAATCTGGAGGAAGGAGACATCCTTTTTATCGATGAAATCCACCGCCTGCCGCATATTGTCGAAGAATACCTTTATCCTGCCATGGAGGATTATTATCTCGATATCATGATCGACAAAGGCCCCAGCGCCCGCTCGGTGAAAATCAATATCCCCAAATTCACGCTTATCGGCGCGACCACCCGCAGCGGTCTTTTGACCGCGCCGCTTCGAGCCCGTTTTGGCATTGTGGAGCGGCTCAATTATTATACGGACGCGGAACTCGCCAAAATCGTAAAAAGGTCGGCTCAAATTTTAAATATTGAAATCGAAGAACAGGGCGGTTCCGAAATCGCCTCGCGTTCAAGGGGAACGCCGCGCGTGGCCAACCGCCTGCTCAAGAGAGTGCGTGACTTTGCCGAAGTCAAAGCTGACGGACGAATCACGAGGGAAGTGGCGGATAAGGCCCTTCATATGCTGGAAGTAGACACGGCCGGGTTGGACCAGATGGACAAAAAAATCCTGGGAATGATTATGAATGAATTCGAAGGCGGGCCCGTGGGGATCAACACCATCTCCGTGGCCGTGGGCGAGGAAGCCGAGACCCTTGAAGAAATCTACGAGCCATACCTGATCCAAAAAGGATTTTTGAAAAGGACTTCTTCCGGCAGGGTGCTCACGCGCCTGGCCTATGAACATTTGGGCGCGCAGCCGCCGGCTAAAAATCAGTCGGATCTTTGGTCGTAAACGGCCTATGATGCACACGACTCCGCTAGATACGCTCTCGCGGTTTCTTATCAGCGCGGGTTTGGTTCTTGCCGGCGCAGGGGCTTTGCTTTATTTGATAGGCCGGATCCCCGGGCTAGGGCAGGGCATGGGAAAGCTTCCGGGCGATATTTTAATCCGGAAGGGAAATTTTTCTTTTTATTTTCCGGTGGCGACATGCGTTCTTTTGAGTGTTCTTCTCACGTTGGTTTTTAACCTTTTTAAGAAACCATGATTTCTCATTTTTTGACCATATTTTGGCGGCCCGTTCTGGAAATCCTTATTATCTGGGCCGTAGTCTATGCCATGCTGCGCCTTATCCAAGGCACGCGCGCGGTTCAGCTTTTGGCCGGCCTGCTTATTTTCGCCCTGGTTTTTCAAATGGCCAAATTCCTGGGGCTGGACACCATAAGCTGGGTTTTTACCAAGCTTTTCGCTTTTGGTATGATTGCTTTCCTGATTCTCTTTCAACCCGAGCTTCGCAGGGCTCTGGCCCGTATCGGCCAGACAACTTTGTGGCGCGGATTCCTTCAAAAAGGGGGCCTTTTCGACGAGGTCATCAACGCCTGCGAAGCTATGTCCAGGGTCCGGGTCGGTGCTTTGATCGCTATCGAAAGAGAAGTGGGGCTTAAAAACTATATTGAGACCGGCGTTCCCGTGGATGCGGCCATTTCCGAAGAGTTGATACGCACGGTTTTCACCAAATCCACGCCGCTCCATGACGGGGCCATGATTATCCAGGGAAGCCGCATGGCTTCCTGCGGGTCTCTGCTCCCTTTGACGCAAAATCCGCAGATCAGCAAAACCATGGGCACCCGTCACCGTGCGGCTATCGGACTTACCGAAGAAACCGACGCGGTGGTGATTGTGATATCCGAAGAAACCGGGTCTGTCTCGGTTTCGGTTTATGGGAAACTTACCCAGAATCTTGACGGCGAAGCGCTCCGCCGCGTACTGCGCAGTCTGTTTGTGCCTGAGGAACCCAAAGGCATGGCTTATAATTTGCTCCGCGGTTTTAAATTCAATTTGGCAAAGTCGGAAAAATCAGATTCATGAAACTCAATGTAAAGCGCCTTCTTGCGGCTCTGGCTCTCCCGCTGATTTCGCTGGTAATAGCCGTGATTCTCTGGTTTTACGCGGTGGGCGAGCAGAGCATAGAAGTAACCCTGTCCGTTCCTCTCAAAGTGGATCCTCCGGCCGGGGGCAGAATGACGGTTTTGAGCAGTTCAATCGAAACCATCGGGCTCCGTCTTTCGGTTCCCAGAAATATCCTGTCCGTGATTTCCCAGGATTCGGTTCAGGCCTATCATCAAATCAAGGGCGTGGACAAGGCGGGAGAATATAATTTCGCTTTGGAAGAAAGAGACATTGTCCTGCCGCCGGGGAATGTCCGGATTTTGAACATCTATCCGGAATCCGTTACCGTGACTCTGGACGAATTGATTGTCCAAAAATTGCCGATTCGGGTTTCACTGGAAGGCGAGCCTGCGCACGGCTTTTTGATTGATGATAAAAAAATCGAACTCAATCCCAACGCGGCTTTGATCGAGGGCCCCAAGGCAAAGCTCGAGAAGCTCGACGCCATTCCGACCGAAACGTTGGACGCGGTGGGGAGGATGCGTTCGTTCCGGCGCAAGATTGCCCTTAAACTCGACCCGGATTTACGCTCCATTACCCGGAATTTGACAGTGGATGTGTTTGTTCCCATCCGCCGGGAATTCAGCGTCATTGTTTTTCACGATATCCCGGTGAAAGTATTGAAGGATTCAAAAATGGCTTTTGGCGTTTCCGTGCAGCCGGAGCTGGTCAGCTTTGCCGTGAACGGCCCCAAAGGTATTTTGGACAAATTGAAACCCCAGGATATTCTGGCTTTTGTGGATGTTTCGGCCTTGGAAAAAGGGGAGCATGATTTGCCTTTGCAGCTCAAGCTCCCCGATGAAGTGCAGCTAAACCACGATACCCCTGTAGTCAAAGTAAAAGTGGAGTGACGATAATGAAACTCGGCGTGAATATTGATCATGTGGCGACCCTGCGTCAGGCGCGCGGAGGGGTTGAGCCTGAGCCTCTTCAGGCCGCGGTTACGGCGCAGAAAGCGGGCGCGGACGGAATCACCGTGCATTTGCGGGAAGACAGAAGGCATATTCAGGACGCGGATGTTTTGGCCATCAAGAAAAAAATCAAGAAAATCCCTTTAAATCTTGAAATGTCTTTAAATCCAGACATCGTGGCCTTCGCTTTGAACGTGAGCCCCGACAAAATTTGCCTTGTTCCGGAAAAGCGCGAAGAAAGAACGACTGAGGGCGGGCTGGACGTGGTTCGTGACAAGGAAAGAATCCGCCAGGTGATTGCCCCGTTCAAGGAAAAAGGTGTTTCCGTGAGTTTGTTTGTTGAGCCGGAGGCCGTTTGTATTGAAACTGCCCAGGAGGTGGGCGCCGACTTTGTGGAATTGCATACCGGGGCTTTTGCCCGTGCCTTTACTGCGGATGATGCCGCTCTGTGGAAGAAGGAGTTGATCCGGCTCCACAACGCGGCGCAGGAAGCGTATCAGAGGAAAATCGGCGTTAACGCGGGACACGGATTGAATTACACCAATGTGGAGCATGTGGTTAAAATCCCTCACATTGAAGAGTTGAATATCGGCCATTCCATTATTGCCCGGGCCGTAATAGCCGGACTCAGTAAGGCCGTCAAAGAAATGAAGCAATTGATTGAAAAATACGCCTTAACCGAAACGCAGTGAATCTCAAGGATTTTCGACGTTTTTTCCCTCCCAGAAAAGCCGCTAGCCATAAGGGTGATTTTGGAAAAATTTTTATTCTGGCCGGGTCTCGAGATTTTCCCGGAGCGCCCTACTTGGCGAGTATGGCCGCGTTAAGAGCGGGCGCCGGATTAATCACTCTCGGGGTTCCGGAACAACTCTATCCTATTATGGCGTATAAGCTTGCAGAAGTAATGGTGCGGCAATTCCCGGGGGTTAACAACGGTGCTTTGGGGCATCAGTCGGAAACCGGGATTTTGTCATTTTTAAAGACGCAAAATGTTTTGGCCATTGGACCGGGATTGGGCACGCATTCCGAAACACAGCGCTTGATCCGCCGTGTGGTTTTAGCCTGGCCCGGTGCCAAAGTGATAGATGCGGATGGATTGAATGCCCTGAAAGGAAATGCGTCTATTTTAAAAAAGCTTGGCACCAGCACCATTATTACACCCCATCCAGGCGAGGCCGGCCGGTTATTCAACGAGACTGTTCCCGCGGATGATGCGGGAAGGAAAAAATTCGCCGCTGAAAAAGCGGCAAAATACGGCGTGGTGGTTGTCTTGAAAGGCCATCACACGGTGGTTGCGGCCCGGGGCCGCGACGTCTATGTCAACAAGACGGGAAATCCGGGCCTGGCTACGGGCGGCAGCGGGGATGTTTTAACCGGTATTGTCGCGGCCTTTCTCGGCCGCGGGCTTGAACCTTTTCGGGCCGCGCAATGCGCGGTTTTTATTCATGGCTTGGCCGCCGACCTTGCGGTGAAAAAATTCGGGGAGGAATCGCTGGCGCCCACGGATGTTTTGGATTTTTTGCCTGAGGCCTTCAAAAAGACATCAAACCGGAGGAAAGGATGAATCATCCTAAAGGAAAGAAGAAAACGCTAGGGGAAGGCAAATACAAGCGCCTCGTTGCCATCAATGATTGGGAATTTATGGAACGCGTCAAAAACACGGATGTGGTGGCTGTTCTGGCGGTGAATGACGAAGGCAAACTGCTGCTGGTCGAGCAATACCGCGTGCCGGTTGAGAAAAATGTGATTGAGCTTCCGGCTGGCCTGGCCAATGATTTGGAAGCGCACCCGGATGAATCGCTTGAGAACGCGGCGCGGCGTGAACTTTTGGAAGAAACGGGATACGAGGCCGGCACCATGAAGCCGATTCTCCGTGGGCCGCTTTCCGCGGCCTCGGTTTCGGAAATGATGACGCTGTTTCGTGCGGGAACGGTGCGCCAAGTGGGGCCGGGCGGAGGCGATCATACGGAATCTATCACCGTGCATGAAGTCCCGGTTGATGCAGTGTACGCGTGGCTCCGGCAAAAGGAAGCGGAAGGCCTTTTGGTGGACCCCAAGGTTTACGGTGCGCTTTATTTGCTGGCCAAGTGTTGAATAGCAATTCATTATTTGATACCATGTTCCGGTTTTATTAAAAAATAAACGTAAAATTTGCTGGCGTAGCTCAGCGCCGACTTCATTAGCTGTATCCATGATTATTCAAGGAAGTCGGTGCAGTCCTAATGCCTGTTTTGTAAGGCATTAGGGCAGTTGGCAGCGAGCGTAAGCGAGCAGCCCTAAAAGGGTTTCCCTTTTAGGGTTGAGCAAACACTTATTAGCAATTTAAATTTTAATATTCGCTGGCGTAGCTCAGTTGGTAGAGCAGCGGTTTTGTAAACCGCCGGTCGGGGGTTCAAGTCCCTTCGCCAGCTTAATTGGGATGGGCCATTTGGGGCTGGCAGCAGAGTCCCGAAGCACCAACCATCAAGTTTGGTGCGGAGTGCCGAAAGCAAGGGCTTTCGGCCTTCGCCAGCTCGGTTGTGAGGATTTTCGTGACGGATTTGAATTTCAGCCTGACGCTCAAGGACGCGAAAAAAAAGAAGGCCAAGAAATCCCTTCTGAATAAAAACGTTGAGCAGCTTGATCTCGCCAAGACCTCAAGCGTCGCGGACCTTGTCGAAGGCTTTGCCGGCATGTCGATTCAGGCCAGGAATATCGGCCGCTGCGCCCAGGTTTTTGAGCGGATGTTAACCGATCCTGCGCGGCCCACCATTTTGCTGGGCCTTGCCGGGCCTCTGATTGCCGGCGGCTTGCGCAAGGTGATCCGCGACATGATTGAGCGCAATCTCGTGGACGCGGTGGTTTCCACGGGCGCTATCCTCTATCAGGATATTTACCAGGCAAGGGGTTATCAGCATTTTGTGGGTGATCCCGAAGCCGATGACGGGGAGCTCCGGGACCTTTTGATTGACCGCATTTACGACACGTACGTGGATGAGGAAAAATTCTGGGAAACAGACTGCTGGGTAGGAAAATTCGCGGATTCTCTGGAGCCCGGGAATTACTCCAGCCGTGAGTTTTTAAGGCTGATAGCCGGAGCGCTTGAAGATTCCGGGTCCATTTTGAAGACCGCGGTCAAACACGGGGTGCCGGTGTTTTCGCCGGCGCTCAATGATTCAAGCATAGGGATAGGGCTTACCGAACATTATCACCGGAAGAAGGTGAAAGGTCAGCCGCATGTGTCCATTGACTCTATTCGGGACAATTACGAGCTTACGCAGCTGGTGGTCAAGTCTAAAGCCACTGCTGCGATTTATGTGGCGGGCGGCGTCCCGAAGAATTATATTAATGATTCCGTGGTGATGAGCTATATTTTCGGACGTGACACGGGCGGTCATAAGTATTGTTTTCAGGTCACAACCGATTCCCCTCATTGGGGGGGATTGAGCGGCAGCACCCTCAAGGAGGCCACCTCATGGGGCAAGGTCAATAAAAAGGCGTCAAGCGCCATGGCCTTTGTGGAACCCACGGTGTCGTTGCCGTTGATTGTTTCGTACGCGCTGCAAAAGAATTTAAGTAAGAACAGGACGCGGCTTCGCCTGAAATGGCGGGGTGATATCCTGGCGGATATTTCCGCGGCCTAGATTTTTTCAATACGGGGAGTTACCCAAGCGGCCAAAGGGGACAGACTGTAAATCTGTTGGCTCCGGTCTTCGGAGGTTCGAATCCTCCACTCCCCACCATCTTTTCTTGCTATGTCGTAAGTTATTAATTGACAATACATTGAACTCAAGAGATAATCCTCATTAGTCGTTTGTGTCCAATTTGTGACCAAAGCGAACTGGAAATGAGGCCAAATGGGTCAAATCTATAAGAGACAGGGCATCTGGTACATTGATCTCCGGATCAACGGCCGACGGTTCCGAAAGAAGGCAGGTAAATTAAAGCATCTTGCCGAACTTGCCTTAAAAGACCTCGAAGTTAAGGCCGAACGGAACCAGTTAGGCTTCCTAGAACAAAAGAGTATCAGCATTAAAGCCTTCCTCGGCGAGTTTGTGAAATATTCCGAGACCAACCACCGCCCGGCCACTACCGTCCGCTATAAGTCAGTTATTAAGAATCTTAACGAATTCCTAGCCCTCACTCCAGCCATTGTAACCCTTAGAGACCTTACGCCTGAGGTAATAGAGAAGTATAAGCAGTACCGCAAGACCACCACCATCACCAAAAACGGCAAGCCTGCTGATAAGGTCAAGCAATTTAGCATCCAGAAGGGGGCGAAATCCTATACCGTCAACTTTGAGTTAGGCACCCTCAGGACTATTCTCAACTTAGCGATCAAGCAGAAGTACTTGGAAGAAAACCCCGTTCGCGCAGTCGGCTTCCTCAAGGTGACTGATTCAAAAAAGAGAAGATTTCTGACCGACACAGAGTGCGAACGGTTGCTAGTGACATGTGACTCTCAGTGGTATCCAATCTTCTTCACGCTCTTATATACAGGCATGCGAAAGGGGGAACTCGTCAATCTGGAATGGACAGACCTCGATTTTTCACGGCAAATCATCAAGATTCAAAGGAAATCATTCTGGATTCCAAAAACCGGCGAGCGTGAAATCCCCATGTCCTCCGAAGTTGTTGCCGTTTTAAATAAACTCCCACGGCGGAGCAATTTCGTCTTCACGGATAAAAATGGCGATTCTTATCAAATGAATCGCCTAAGACGAGAACTAATTCGTATTGCTAAGAAGGCAGGCATTCAGGCTCTGACCCAGGTTCACGCCCTCCGTCACACCTTTGCGAGCCGCCTCTTGATGCGCGGGGTGGATCTCCCATCGGTTCAAAAACTCATGGGACACACCAAGATCGAAACAACGATGATTTATTCTCATCAGACCCCCGAGCATCTTAGAAGTGCTATCGAAAAGCTTTCCAAAGACAGCGGTCATTTCAAGGCTTCAGTGCTTTAAAATGATTTCGGTTCAGAGGGGGCTAATCCGTTCATTTACCGTTCGAAATGGGAGATTGAGCCATGTTGAATAAAATAATGGATCAAATCGGCGCTATGCTCAAAATCAAAACGGATATTTTTTTTCAAACGGAAGAAAATTTAAAGGAAAAAATTATTCAACTTAACGATCAGGCCGTAATGTTATTCGAAAAAGAAAAATCTGGTAGCGAAAAGCCCGATCTCTATTGGCAAGGCATGTCTGAGGGCTTGCGAATCGCTTCGGTCCATCTCAGCCGTCAAGATTTAGCTCTGTCTGATAAACTGTGGGTCATTGCAAATAAGTATCACAAAACAGACGAAGATATGTATTTTGGCGTTACAAATTGCTCTCTCGCGGGACACCCGCTTGGCCAAGGAGCTTGGCGAATTCCAGGATTCGGGTCGAAAGAAGAGGAGAATCGATTTTATTTGGGTGCAAAAAGCGCCTTCGGATTAGTTTTAGAGGCTGCTCGTTCATACATTCCCGATGACTTTGCTTCAAGAGATTCAAAATTGTCTTCCGACCCGAATATAAAATCTTTAGGGCGTCTTGAAGCGATGGAATATATTATTGGACGCTCGGAACAAAAGTATAAGTTGATTTATGACGAAAGAGAGGAGCGACTTAAAAGATCTGCCGGATACTCTGCGGTTATAATCGATAGTTTTTTCGAGGAAGAACACCTCGCCAAAGAATTGGCGGATAAATTAAAAATATCAGGCTTCCCTGCGTTTATATATGCTGGTAGTAATGGCTTTCATGTCTCATTATGTGACTTGAATGAAAATGCGTATAAAACTCTAGAGAGATTTCGGAGTAATGAATTTTTCTCAAGTCTCTATCATGCGCGCGTCCATGATGTTGACCGTGGAGATTCCTTGGACATCATCATTAAGGCGAAACTTCTTGAAGAGGAAAAAAGTGCCCCCACAGTAGAAGAGGCACTCTATCCGGGTCAAGATGCTGTGGCTACGACCCTGAGCAACCTTGCGTTACGGTATTGCAGTCAGTTTCAGTATGAGAAGGCTGAACCTCTCTTTAAACGCGCACTGGCCCTCAAAGAGCAGGCGTTCGGTCCGGACCATCCCGAAGTGGCTATTTGTCTGAACCACCTTGCATGGATGTACTTCGTGCAAGACGGATATTCTGAGGCTGAGCCACTTTTCGAGCGTGTACTCGCGATTAAAGAGAAGGCATTCGGTCCGGATCATCCCTATATGGTTAGCAATCTAAACGACCTTGCAGCGCTCTACGTTAATAATGGACAATATAAAGAGGCTGGACTGCTCTTCAACCGCGTGCTGGCGATCAAAGAGAAAACGCTTGGACCGGATCATCCCGATGTTGCCATGTACCTAATTAAAGTTGCGAAGCGGTATTTGGAAATATGCGAATATGCCGAGGCTGTGCCGTACTTCAAACGGGAGTTAGAAATAAGAGAAAGGGGGTTTGGCCCGGAGGATCCCTATGTAATTAGCAAACTAGACGACCTTGCAGGGATATATTTCAGTGATGGCCAATATGAGGAGGCTAGGGGACTCTTCAACCGAGTGCTGGAGAGCAAAGAAAAAACGCTTGGACCGGATCATCCCGATGTTGCCATGTACCTGATCAAAGTTGCGAAGCGGTACGTGGCAATATGCGAATATGCTGAGCTTTCTCTGCAATTCTTCCAACGCGCGCTTACAATCAAGGAGAAGGCTTTCGGTCCGGATCATTTCGATCTTGTTTCTTGTCTGGACAACCTTGCGGGACTGTACCTCACGGAAGGTCAATATGAGGAAGCTGAGTCGCTCTTCAAACGCTCGCTGGCGATCACTGAGAAGGCTCTTGATCCGGATCACGCTGATTTGGCTATAAGTCTTGATAACCTTGCGGCACTGTACTTAAAGCAAAACCAATACGATAAGGCTGAACAGTTCTATAAACGCGCCCTGGAGGTCAAAGAGGATGCGCTTGGCCCTGATCATCCTGATGTGGCTTTGTACCTGAACAAAGTTGCGACGCGATACTTGAGAGAATGCAAGTATGCCGAGGCTTTGCCGCTTTTCAAACGCGCGCTTACAATCAAGGAAAAGGCGATCGGGCCAGATCATTTCGATGTGGTTTCTATCCTAGACAACCTTGCGGAGCTGTACCTCAAGGAAGGTCAATATGAGGAAGCCAGCCTGCTCTTCAAGCGTTCCCTAGCGATCAAAGAGAAGACGCTTGGACAGGATCATCCCAATGTGGCGATGTTTCTGAGCGAAGTTGCGAATCGATTCTTGGGAAAATACGAGCACGCTGAGGCTGCGCCATTTTTCAAAAGTTTATTGGAAATCAAAAAACGTTTGCTGGCAATTACAGAGAATGCGCTTGGGCCGGATCATCCCGATGTAGCTAGAAGTCTAGACGACATTGCGTCGCTACACCTCAAGCAAGACCAATATGAGCAGGCTGAGCCACTTTTAAAACGCGTGTTGGCGATTAAAGAGCAGGGGTTCGGCCCAGATCATCCCGAGGTGGCAACGTGTCTGAGCAACCTTGCGGTAGTATACTGGAAGCAATGCCAGTATGAAAAAGCCGAGTCGTACTTCAAGCGGGAGTTGGCTATGCTAGAGAGAACGTTGGGTCCCAATAATTCCAAAGTAGCTTCAAGACTGAACAGCATCGCCGTATTTTACCTAACACAAGGCCAATATGAGAAGTCTGAGCAGTTCTTCAACCGTGCACTGGCGATCAAAGAGAAGGTGCTTGGTCCGGATCATCCCGATGTGGCTACGAGTCTCGAACACATGGCTTTGCTTTATCGAAAGACTGGAAGAGAAAAAGAATCGGAAACTTTAATGAAAAGGGCCGCAGGCATAAGAAATATCAAGCCATGAAGCGATGCGCATAATCGGATGCATCCGGAGGAGGGTACCCCGGTCTAATGGCGTCCTCTGGAAAGGCGTCCCGAATATGGATTTGCCCCGCCCACCGAATAGCAGCTGATTTAAAAGAGCGGTGAAATTAAACGACGCAGATTGCGGAGTTGCCAACAATGCTTATTACTAAATTGGAGTCAGCGAGAAGACAGCTTGAAACGGCAGTGAAGCTTTATTTTAATGACATCGACCCCGTATCTATTCACACTCTTGCATGTGCGGCCCAAGAGATTCTGGCTGAATTAAATACTAAGAAAGGAAATGTGCCGGCAATCATGAGCGACCATTTAATTAATGAACCGTATAAAAAAGAATGGCGTCGAAATTGCATGAAGCCAAGAATTTTTTCAAACATGCTGATAAAGATCCGGAGGAGGCCTTAGGGTTTCACCCTGAAATAAATGATTATTTTCTGTTAGATGCTTGTGAATTATATGAAATTTATACGGGGAATAAAAATCCGCATTTCGCCATATTCAGAGGATGGTTCAATGCAAAGTATCCGCACTTATTAAATTCGCCAAGCAGTAGTATGATTAAAAATTTGTTTGGGGAAAATAAACTGGCATTTTATTCCCGATGCTTTTTCCAAAAGGTAACATTTCCAAAAGCGCCGGGATGAAAAGGACATTAACCCTAGCATCTGCGGAAACGGTACCTTTAAGTGATATTAAGGATAAATGCAAATAATGTCTGGAATGAACCCAAATCTATTACAGGGAGAGATTGGCCGTGAAATTTAAAGGTAATGTCATTGTAGTTATAATAGCTTTCTGTTGGATGACGGTTGCTCTTGCGGGTATCCATTTTGGGGTTGGATGGTGTGCCAATGCTCAAGATTCCAAAGATGAAGTGATGAAGTTAGCAGAACAAGGGAATGCAAAAGCGCAAAATAGTCTTGGCGTGATGTATTCCAATGGTGAGGGGGTTCCTCAAAATTACAAAGAGGCAATGAAGTGGCTTTTGAAATCCGCAGAACAAAGAAATGTAGATGCACAATATAATCTTGGCGTGATGTATTTCCTTGGCGAAGGCGTTCCTCAAGATTATAAAGAGGCAGTGAAGTGGTTTTTGAAACCAGCGGAACAAGGGAATGCAAAGGCGCAATTTGGTCTTGGCTTGATGTATTCCAATGGTGAGGGGGTTCCTCGGGATTACAAAGAGGCAATGAAGTGGTTTATGAGGTCAGCAGAGCAAGGGACCGCCGAGGCGCAACATGAGCTTGGCTTGATGTATTTAAATGGAGAGGAAATTCCCAAAAATTATAAAGAGGCAGTGAAGTGGCTTATGAAGTCAGCGGAACAAGGGTACGCAAAAGCGCAATATAATCTTGGGGGGATGTATTCCAAGGGTGAGGGGGTTCCTCAAAATGATAAAGAGGCAGTAAAGTGGCTTTTGAAATCTGCAGAACAAAGCAATGTAGATGCACAATATAATCTTGGGGTGATGTATTTCCACGGCCGTGGCGTTCCTCAGGATTACAAAGAGGCAGCGAAGTGGTTTGTGAAGTCAGCAGAGCAAGGGAATGCAGAGGCGCAATATCAGCTTGGCGCGACGTACAGAGATGGACAGGGAATTCCCAAAAATTATAGAGAGGCAGTGAGGTGGCTTTCGAAGTCAGCGGAACAAGGAAATGTAAATGCGCAAAACAATCTTGGTGGGATGTATTTCCACGGCGAGGGAGTTCCTCGAAATTATAAAGAGGCAGTGAAGTGGCTTTTGAAGTCAGGGGAACAAGGAAATGCAGATGCGCAATTTATTCTTGGCACGATGTATTCCAATGGACAAGGGGTGTCTCAAGACTATAAAGAGGCGGCAAATTGGTATTTGAAGTCAGGGGAACAAGGAAATGCAGATGCGCAATTTAGAATTGGCGTTATGTATTATGGCGGAGAGGGGGTTCCTCAAGATTATCAATATTCTTATATGTGGCTTAATTTAGCAGTAGCGCAAGGAAATAATTCGGCATGCGAATTAAGAGATGCGCTTGCTGAGAGCTTATTACCAGAACAGATCGCGGAGGGACAAAGGCTCTCAAGAGAGTGGATGAAGAAGAAAGCTAAATAAAAAACTATTTTCTAAAGGGGCGCAGCATAAATGTAATAGGTCGTTAATATGGATAGATTTGATAGAAAACTTGAAAAAGTGAAAAGGCGCGAAATTGAAAAGTTGAAAAAATGTCAGAAGTCAAGGATGTCTATTATTCGGACGCGCCATCTGATGATGAGTTTTACAACAGGAGCAGTCGAAATAAACGAATTAGACATCGGAAAAAAGAGATTGCGATATGAGGCGCGATCTCTTTTTTGGTTGAAATTGAAGAAAAGCCTCCACTGGCACTTACCGGACAAAAAAATTAGTGAGACTTTGGGCCCTTAACCTCTTATAGGGCTCTTACCCGCTTAAAATTCTCTAGAGATGCTTCCTGAATCAAGAATTAGCCCTTAATACCTGCCCTGAAATATTTATTTTGTACTTAGAAATGTGCAGTTTCTGTGAACACCCCTGTTGTAAACGTCCCTTCTGGCAGGCATTCAGGCTCTGACTCAGGTTCATGCGCTCCGTCATACCTTTGCAAGCCGTCTCTTGATGCGCGGGGTTGATCTCCCCTCGGTTCAAAAGCTCATGGGGCACACCAAGATTGAAACAACGATGATTTATTCTCATCAGACACCTGATCATCTTAGAAGTGCTATCGAAAAGCTTTCCAGGGATAGTACTCATTTCAAAGAGGCCGTTTCATAATTTTGTAAAGGGGGTTGCCTGGTTTCTGCTGATGCTTTTTAGGTTTCTGCCAAAGGCGAATATTCCCTCTCCTTTAACCCAAATGTCCAGGCTATTCCTTGCCGGACGGTTTTTGTAGAAGGCGGAACCCGTAAAGTGTAAAAACATCCCGTGCTTGGACATCGGACTTTGACCAGATAAATAGGTTCTTCCCGGTGATGCCATTCAACCTTCAATAATTCCTGTTCTCCGGATTTGTCAATCGTTTCACCTTTCATTTGTGCCAGAAAACGGGCATATCCAAATTGTTCAAGGCATATCCGCCGAACAGCGGCATTTCTAATTTTTAGGATGTCCTGGGCCATCATTTGACCTGAGAGCAGCAGTTTTTGAATTCGTGTCGGAATCAGTACGGCCCTTACATAAAGTTCTTCAAGAATGAGAGCGCCGCCCTCGGTATATTGCTTCGAAATTCCGTTTCTGCGGCCATCGACAAAACTTATCTGGCTTGCGACGTTCCCATTTGCGTACCAATTCGTAAATAGTCCATGGCGTCGGTCTTCTGTAAAGCTGCCTTGGAATTTGATAGAACCGTTTGGATGCCATTCTTTTTGGGGCCCATGGAATATGCCGTGCCGGTAATGCTTTTCGCTTTTGATTTTACCGTCCAAATACCAATAACATGAGACGCCGTTCAGAACCCCGTGACAGTACTGTTCTTCGCATTCCAGAATACCGTTTTCGTACCACATTTTGCCTGTGCCATGAATATCATTACCTTTTACAGGGTATCGGAACCTTATTTTTCCATTTTTATAATACCCAACGGCATCGCCAGTACCATTCGGGCCAGGAATATACCGAAGCTGTCCCTCTAGCCATGTTTTTCCCAGCAGATCGCTGGTTTGCGGCCTAATCACAGACATATCGCCATGCTTTGGGCTCGTACTCCCGCTGCCTGATCACCTGATAAACGCCAGGGACAAAGGCCAAAGGGGCATGTTCTGGGTGCATCAAGGTTGCGGGCTCATCAGATACCCGAAAATAAAGATTTTCATTTTTTTTGTACAGTTCACCGGAATCGAGTTCGTGCAGATGCCCCGTTGCCTCGCCTTCAGCCAGAATTTTGTGGCCCAGTTTTTTTGCTCCTTCCGGGATAGATTCGACGCTGACGATCAATAAATCACCCTGTCTTTTCATGGTCATAGCGGCCTCCGTTCCTATTTTTGAGTTGTTATTTTAAATAAGAAAGCGACAACATGTTGTCGCCAGGAGTTGTTATTTTATGGCAATAATTTTTTTCCGTGGGCGCTCCCTATGGGCTAAGATATAAACGAGGGAGGAGAGATCATGGCGCTGATTAAAATGGAAAGAATGCCTGTAAAGAGTGAGCTTAAGACATTGTTTGACAATCTGAGGGGAAAAAATCCGCGACGGCAATTAGGTTATTTGCGAAGTGAAGGATATTTTCGCAATGAAGGGAAAAAGTCATCACCAATATGGTTTTGCGGTATTGAGCGAACCGGTAAAAAAAATGGTTCGACCAGCTACCATAAAACCATAACCGAATTGCTTTCTGGATTGATCGGCAAAAACAAGTTAAGTCAGGAGCAACTTCAGCAATTGATTGAGAATTTAACCTTGCGGATCAACCTTTATCCGATTGGTAAGTCAAGAGCTAAAAAATGGGGAAGGAGCGAACGGGAGAGGACGGGATGTCCGACACTGGAATCATATAAGGTCTGGTGCTTTTATAATTTTTTTCCGGTTCTACGCCGCATCATAAGGAAATATCCGCCGAAAGTAGTTGTTTGTGCCGGGATTAGTTCTGCCCTCGAGTTTGCTGCAGGGTTGACCGAGAGTGGCAACGGCAACTATGCCATCCGAGTAAACAAAAAAATTATTAAAGTCAGGAAAAAGAAAACGCATGTTATATGTATGAAAGTGCTCAAAACCACATTTATCATTGCGCCATTTTTAGGGGGGATGCAACGTTCGTTTTGGAAAAATGATAGATTCCGAAAATGTATAGCGGAGGAATTAAAGCCGCTGTTACAAGAAGATGTAGACAAATTAAAGGGTCAGTTGGAGAAACCAAATCAAACATGATTTGAGGTGGAAAAGAGCTTATGCCGGCTGAGCATTGGGTTCTGTCTAAAACAAAATATCTTGCCGGGCTGCAGTGCCCAAAGCTTCTTTGGATGTATTATCATGCCAAAGATAAATTTCCGCCGGTGAATGCCCAGACGCAGGCTATTTTTGATCAAGGGCATGAAGTAACGGGGCTTGCCAGGACTCTTTTCCACGGTGGTCTTGAAGTTGAAGGTCATGAAGACTACGAGGCTATTCTGAAAAAAACGCAAGAGCTTTTGCCTATGCGAAAGCCGCTTTTTGAACCAGCCTTTCGATACAAAAATACGTTTGCCCGCCCGGATATTCTTAATCCCAATCAAGATGGTTCCTGGGACATTTATGAAGTCAAGAGTTCTACCGAGGCAAAGGATGTTTATTATTCTGACCTGGCCTTTCAGAAGTATTGTTATCAAGGCGCAGGCCTTAAGATCAGGCGGTGCTATCTTGTCTTGATAAATAATGAATATGTCAGGAAAGGGCCGATAAATCCGGAACAATTATTTTCAATAGAGAATGTTTCGAAAGAAGTCGAACCGTATGAAGCCATTGTGCCGCAGGAGCTGGAACGGATGTTGACATCCTTGAGCTTAAAAGCATGCCCGGCGGTCAAGATTGGACCTCATTGCCTCAAACCTTATGAATGCGCGCTTGTGGAGCACTGCTGGGATTTTTTACCGGGAGAGAATGTTTTTATCCTTTACGGGTTTAAAAAAGACAAGGAATTTCAGCTTGTTGACAAAAAAATCTATGGAATTTCGGATATCCCCGCGGATTACCCGCTAAGCGATAATCAACGCATTCAATGGCAATGCCATAAATCAAAAAGGACGCACCGGAATCCCTCGTCAATCAATGATTTTTTCAAGCAGCTGGAGTTCCCTCTTCATTTTCTTGATTTTGAAACCGTGAATCCCGCAATCCCGTTTTATGATCTGTCCCGACCTTATCAAAATGTTCCTTTTCAGTTTTCATTACATATTCTTTCAGAATGGGAGCGGGCGCCGGTTCACCATGGTTACCTCGCCGACGGGCCCGAAGACCCACGCCCGCTGCTTTTGCAGAAGTTAAGGCGACTGATAGAACCGAGGGGGACAGTCCTTTCATACAACATGAGTTTTGAGCTTGGCAGGCTGGAGGAATGCGTGGAAGCCTTTTCTGAATATCAAACGTGGTTTGAAAAGTTGAAACCCCGATTTAGGGATCTTATAGACCCTTTCCGGCAGTTTGATTATTACGACCCTAAACAGTTGGGCCGTACCTCGATTAAAGCCGTTTATCCGGCATTGACCGGCGGGAGCTATGAAGGGCTGGAAATAGCGGATGGCGAAAGTGCGAGCTATCAATACGCCCGTGTCACATTCCGCGAGGGGATTCCGGAAGAGGAAAAAGCCCGTGTCCGGGCAGGGCTTGAGGTATATTGCAAACTTGATACCCGGGCCATGATTGACGTGCTCAATGTGCTGAAAAAGGCCGCGGATGGGCAGGCATGAATAAAAGATCCGTTTTTAAACACAACATTATCGCGCTTTGCTATGACTTTGACGGCACATTGTCCCGCCACAATATGCAGGAGGACACCATTTTCAAAGAATATGGCATTCGCCCCCTTAAATTTTGGAAGGAGGTGAACCTCCTAGCGAAGAGAGAAGGCTACGACAAGACGCTCGCTTATTTGAACAAGCTGATTTATGACCCCGTGTTTCAGAAAAAGCCGCTTACCGAAGCTCGTCTACTGGGTATGGCCCACAGGATTAAATACTATCCGGGCGTGGAGTCGTTTTTCCCCATGATCAATCGTTTTGTTGAGCGTGAGGCCAAGCGCTTGGGGATCAAAGTCAAGCTTGAGCATTACATCATTTCCTCGGGGATGAAAGCTATCTTGAACGGGGTTAGCATTAAAAGGTATTTTCATGAGATTTACGCTTGTGAATATGAATATTCGAAGGACGGCCAGCCCAAATGTGTCAAAATGGCTATCAACGAAACCAATAAAACCCAATTTCTCTTCAGGATTAACAAGGGGTACTTGCGGCTTGATCAGGATATTAACAGCCACATGCCGGAAGAGAAGCGGCGTATCCCTTTTCAAAATATTGTTTATATCGGGGATGGTAATTCGGATGTGCCCTGCATGGCTGTGACGATTAAAAACGGCGGCCATGCTATAGCGGTCTATCCTCCGGAGAGGAAGGCACAAAAAAAGCATCTGGGGCTTCTTAGGGCTAAACGGGTTGATCATATTGCGCCCGCTAATTTCAAAAAAGGATCCGAGTTCGCCGGCATTCTTGAATTGACGCTAAAAACAATTATTCAGAATATTCAGTTTAATCATTCCGTCTATGAGCAGTCACGAGAATCGTAGATCGCGAAACCGGTTAGAATTACATGATCATGCTGAATTGAGGGGGCGTTTGCCGGAAAACTTTCCAGGAATTAGTTTCCCAAGAAGACAACCGGGTCCACTATACATTATACTTCTTGAGAAAATGCTTAAACCGATAGCAAAAAAATAGACAAGAATAGTTGAATGGATTCTCTTTTGAAAAATATAGTATTAGACCTGGTAAAGTCGATCAGGCTGTCTAAGGGGCTCAAAGTATATGCTAAAGGTAATAATTCATTCGAACAGTGGATGCAAATTGCTGTGTGCGGTTCATTGATTCGCAATGGCGTTAAAGAAGAGTTTATTGAAGTTGAAAAAAACTTTGGGGAGTTCAGACTCGCATTCACTGCGGATGACTTGAAGGGCAATTATAATGCTGAGTCATTAAGGGGGAATGCGGAGTTTAACAGATGGGACCAGGGAGAACGTGACAAAAAAATCAGGGAAAAGCTTAAGGCTAAAGAAGTCGTTGAGAAAGCCGATTGGGCAAGGGTTCTGAATGAGATTCTTTCAAAAGAGATGCAACGTGATGTTTACGAGCACTTCGCGGCAGGAAAAGCAAATCGGGTTGCCCTTGACAATGAAACTGAGAATTTGCTGACAAGGGCGCTGGGTACGGGAATTTGTCTGAATCAGAAGGAATTAGAGTGTTTGAATAGGCGGCTGTTAGAAATTATTTTCTCAAAAGAAATCGGGAAGGCTAAAAACTTTTATCCTGATATATGTTTCGTAAAAGACGGAAAAAAATGCGCCATGGAATTAAAGGTTCTTATAAGTCAAGGTAACGGCAAGAAAACTGACTTAAGGCAAGTCTCGAAGGATATTGCGAAGTTGAACCTATGCAAAGACAACCGTGCCATTGACCAGGGAATCGTGTTGTTTGGCATCTTTCCTTGTAAGGGGGAAAAGACATTCGAAGAATGGGCAACCCAAAACGATGCTCCAGGTCGGAAAGGGGCTTATGGAACAATCAAGGATTGTCTCGAGCTAAAAGCCAAGGGCGAATTTGCGTTTAGAAATGGCGTGCCGGGATATATTTATTCCGGAGTTCTAAAATAGATGCCTGGCGTATGACTGTGGTGAATGTCCGAAGACTACAGTTACTTAAAAGCCTCTCCTCAACCCTTAGAAATTGACCTTCACAAAAAATCTGCTTACCGCGACACGATGTTGTCGCACCCCTCACGCATAATCTGCAGTATGACTGTCACCGATCCAATACTTTGCGTATACTGAAAATCCGTGTCTACATAGAACCCGGAGGTCTCATGAATAAAACACATGCTGCTAAGAGGGAAAAGAAGATTCGCGGCACAGCCTATGAGCTCATCAGCATAATGACCATAGTCTCTTGCACGGCCATAGAACGTTGTTTTTCGCCGCATGCGAAGGAGCGAAGTACCATACTTGATATATACAAGGATAAGAATTTCCAAAGAGAAATGAAGGACGCTCTTGCCCACGATAAGGACTTAAGCATTTTGGCTAAAAATTTCAGCACTTTTATACGAGTAGCCGAAAAGGTTGCTAGGGGGCAAGGTCATGATATCGGAAACTGAAACGAACTATGTGTGGTTTTCGGGGCTTTTGCCAAAGCGATTCCCCGGATTTTTTCATGATATCACCAGGGCGCTTGAGGCTTGTGGAATTGAGTTTGGTTTGCTGCCGCATACGAAAGACATCTGGTGCCGGGACTATATGCCCGTCCGGGTCGGCAGAGGGAAGTTCGTCCAGTTCACATACGATCCGGCGTATCTTGTGACGAAAGCGGATCGGGCGACGATTACTGACCCGGCCAAAGCCTGCAAAGCGATTGGTATCAAGCCTGTCATTTCCGATATCGTCCTGGACGGCGGGAACGTCGTGCGCCATGGGAGCAAAGTGATCATGACCCGTGTGGTGTTGGCGTCTCTCGACAATGCCGGTTATTCCAGGGAATGGCTCAATGCGGCACTGAAAAATTTGTTGAAAGTCGATGAGGTTATTTTCATCCAGCCCGAGCGGGGTGATCCTTTCTGCCATGCTGACGGCAGCGTAAGATTCATTAGCGATAAATTGGTGGCTATTGACAAGCCGCATAAGTTGCATCCGGAATATGGTGCGTCTTTAAGGAGCGTATTGAAGCAGCACGGGCTTTCCTGGATCGAACTGCCGTACTCGCTAGACGATGATCCGCGTCATAAATACTCCGCCGTCGGCAACTATGTGAATTTTCTGGCGATAGGCAAGACGGTTTTCGTTCCTGCTTATAAAGGGCACGAGGCGCAGAACCGGGAAGCGGTCAGGAAGTTGTCCAAGTGGTTCAGAGAGGTTGTGCCCATCGAATCAACGGCCATTGCCAAACAGGGCGGCGTGCTTAATTGCATTAGTTGGAACGTATTCAGACATGGTGGGCGACAAAAAAAGTGAAGAAGTTCCGTGCTGCGGATTGTTGGCTATTCAGTATTTTATTGTCACCGGTTTGGGGAATTATTTATGCCATGGTCACTGTAGACCGTTGGACTGTTGTCAAGCCCACGTGGAAAATGGGAAATCCACCAGAGCTGTTGAGTGAGGTCAAAACAAGTGAGGGCCGTCTGCACGCTGGGAGTGTGTTGCTTCTGCTTGTGTTGGGAGCGATAGCTTTTTTTGTGTGGGGCCTTATTGTGCAGTTTCTGCTTGGCTGCTTGCATGGAGCCGGTCTGCTTTAGACATGAGGGGAATGGCCGATTTCGCGGCATTGTCGCTTGCTAAGTCGGCCGTAGAATAAACTTGATTCAAAAATGAGACAGGGGGGGAGATGCGTTGCTTAAACCAGATCATCGATAACAGCTTAAAAGCAGGCAAGGTTCAGGCAAAAAAACTTTGGCAGGAAATTGACGCGTTGAAGGATTATTCAGCGAAGCAGAGGGAACAAACCAAATTTTTTGGGATTACCAGAAAAGGGCTTTCGGGTTTAAAAAGTAATAAAGAAATCCTGGAAGGCATCAACTTCGCAAACACTGCCTATTGCTTTGAGAAGTTCCTTCGAGAAAAAACTGAAATCAGTTCAGCCGTCAATTTGGAGCGGGATCGATGGGATTATTCTGCGCCGAATCCCATGACGTGCCGGTTGGAGATAGAAGCGGATGTTTTTATTAACATTTGGACGGAAGTCACAGTATTTTTTAAGTATAGTGGCGAGCCCTTTTGTGCGAGCATAAAACCGAATGGTTTCCGCGACGGGGAGCATGCTTTGATCCTAACAGCCAGATCTGCTGACGCCCTTCAAAATTTTTTACAGGAATTCTGTGACTATCGTTATAAGCATCACTATTTAAAAGGCAAGAAAATTTTCGGTATAAACGGGCAAATATTGTCCGTGAAACATTATGGGTGGAATGACGTTGTGTTGCCAGAGGGGATGGCAGAGCGGATGTTTGATGAAATCAGAACTGTTTTGAGATGTGCCAGTGTATTCACATGTTATGGCCTGAATAGTAAAAAGGGTTTTATCTTTGCAGGTGAGCCCGGGAACGGTAAGACGCTGCTTATAAAAATTCTAGCAAATACGATAGATGCGACTTGTATTGTGGTCCCCTGCAAAGAAGTCGGCGACGCACAGAAACTGTTTAAGCTGGCACGAGAACTCGCGCCGACCCTCTTAATACTGGAGGACCTTGATCTTTATGCAAAGGATCGTGAAGAGACTGAAAATGCGACTGTTTTGGGCGAGCTCATGAATGCGATGGACGGCGTTATTGATAATCAGGAAATAATTGTCATCGCAACGACCAACCGGTTGAAGAAGATTGAAAAAGCGCTTCAGAACCGTCCTGGACGATTCGATCGTGTATACACAGTTCCCAATCCGGATCTGGCTGCGCGCCGGCGACTTCTTTCTCTCTTTATTGAAAAGGTTCCAAATGAAATTACGCCAGAAAATGTTGAAACGCTTGCCGAAAAATTTGCCGGATATTCCGCGGCCTATTTGAAGGAGCTGATTAATTCGGGATTCGGTCAAGCCATTTTGAAGGATGATAAAAATCCCGTCATGAGAATGACCGACCTCATCGCTTGCTCTGAAATCCTCCAAAAAAGGGAAGAACGGCGCTCTATTGGTTATAGTGGAGCCGAAAAACTGGACCAACCCCGGGGCTGAATTAGATGTGTGTGGAAAATTCTACTGTATCACTGTAGGACAAATCGGGGAAGCGCCCTTCGACTATTACAACATGCAGCGAAGACATTCCTCGTTGGAATACAAGACTCCCTGGGTGATTTTCTCAGGGCTTGAAAGAATTAGTTTGCAGGCAGAAGTGGCTCAGTCATGAGCCATCATATTTCCATCGACAAGATGGTCAACCGGGTCCACTATATAGGAAGGGTTATGAAGAAAGATAAAGAATATTTCAAAAAAATTGGGCTGAACAAAAAGTCCGATCAGTGCCGGGAATATCACAAGAAGATCCTGCGTCTGATGTATATTTTGAACAAGTTGAACGGGAACCAACACGTGCGGACTTCCGAGCTCTGCAAAGAGTTCAATGTTGATGTTCGCACCGTCCAGCGCGATCTGAACCTTTTGCAGGATGCCGGTTTTCCTTTGGTGCCAGTTGAGAAAGGTATCTGGGCATTTGTGGAGGGGTTTTCGCTTCGAAAGATGATGCTCACGAACGAGGAAGCATCGCTCCTTACTTTCTTCCACGAGATCGCAGACTCTTTAGGCAAGAATTTTTCGGAGTCTTTCCGTAGCCTTGCGAATAAGCTTTTATCGCGGGATGATGACTCGCCGTTCTATATCAAGATGCCAGCGACGCAGGCTCATATGAAAAACTTCCCTTTTGTAAAGGAGCTTGAAAAAGCGATCGACGAATGCCAGAAGATATTGCTCACCTATGAGGCGGACAACGGTAACGAAGTATTTAAGCTTTCACCTGTCAAGCTTATCAATTTCGAAGGGTTCTGGTACCTGCTCGCAATGCCGGAAGGGAAGAGTGCTTTCTGGAAGTTCCGGTCCGAGAAGATCAAGGGACTCGAGCTCTTAGATGAGAATTTCGATCCGCCGCGAGATCTTAAGACGATCCTTGACCGGAGCGTCAACATCTGGTTCAACGCGGACCCTGGTGAAAAAATCGTGCTTGAGATTGACAAGGATGCCGCCCATTATTTCAAGAAAAAGATCTATTTCCCCGAACAGAGGATTATGAAGGAGACGAAAGACGGAACACTGATTGTTGAATCTCGCGCTAATTTCAACGAAGTGCTCCGGACCATTATCCACTGGATCCCTGATATTCGGGTCATCAAGCCAAAGGAGCTTGATACAAAGATCCAGGGGATCGTCACGGCATACCTCAAAGGTTCCAAACCGCGGTGGGGAAAGGATAGAGAATGAGGTGATATATGGTCCGGCACGGTATTCAATTTAAGGAAATGCGAACAAGCGGTCTTGAAAGATCTTAAACGGTTAGCCGAAGCGATTAACCCCGGGATGATTGTTTCGATCCATACAGAGCATAGAGTACCCTGATGATTACCGCCGGCATTTCGGTATCAAAGTCCGCTGCCTCCACGACGGGAGGTATATAACGTACATGGTTGAATGCAATTCGAGCGGGATAAAGGGCAACTTTAAACGGGAGGTGTGAATATGATTGATAAGAATAAAATGGACGAAATATTAAGCGATCTGTCCAAAGGAAGACCTGTCTTTCATATGGAGGCAGATTTTCAGCTCGCTTTATTTAGAAAAATTGCAAATGACCTAGGTGATTCGGAAGGTGCCTATCTGGAAAATCTGGAAAAAAATGGTGCTCACACAGATATATATGTAAAAACAAAAAAACTGCATATTGCGATAGAGATAAAATACGCGACAAAAGAAGCGGTTTTAGGTCCTTATGGAGAAAAATCAAAAGAAGTTTTTAGATTGAAAAAGCAAACCGGTCATACTGGAAGACGGTACCGGTTTTGGAATGATGTAGAACGTTTGCAAGAAATCGTTGAAAAAGGAAAAGGTGAAACGAGAGGGTTCGCGTTGTTTCTTACAAACGACGAGGCGTATTGGAGCCCTGACTACGGCAAAGGCGACAATGAAGATTTGAGAATTTATCATGGGAGAAACGATATTTGCGCGGGCGAGTTGGTGGGCAGGATTAAAGGACAGGAAATCAAAGTAAAGACCAATTATGGATATAACCTTGCATGGAAACTGTATGGAAGAGAAGGTTTTCAATACTTACTCGTCCCGATTCCGCCTGAGTAATTCGTAGCGGTTAGATGCTCTAATCCGTCCTTGCCGCTTTTTCTGCGAAGTATTCATAACTACGATATTGGGCTGCCTATGACACGTTAGAGACCTAAACATGGCAAGACTAGCGACGGTCGCGTGAAAGGTTTCCTGCTTATGGCGCAACACCTGCGGCATTTCTGACTGACCATTCTCCGTGGCGTAATATCTGAAGCTTGGGCTCCGTCCATCAAGACTTTATTTGTGGCGACGCTATGCTGTCGCATGCCTGATGTATCATCCTCCGTGAGATGCAAAACATGATCACTGACAACAAAACCAACTTTGTCTTTTTTTCAGATTTACTGCCGGGGCGGTATCCTGTGATTTTCAAGATATCGCAAGCGCGTTAAAGCGGACCGATGTCGGATATGATCTCCTGCCTTTCACGAAGGATATTTGGTGTAGGGATTACATGCCCGTGCAGGTGTCAAAGAAGCGCTTTGTGCAGTTTAAATATGACCCTAAATATCTTAAACCAAAGAAATACCGGAAGACCCGGACCAATGCCGCTCAAGCGTGTGAGAGCATAGGCATCAATCCTGAAATATCTCAGATCAAGTTAGATGGCGGGAACGTTGTGAGGAGTAGAACCAAGGTCATTATGACGAGGAGTGTCTTTACCGAAAACCCGGATTACTCCGAAAGGGGACTGCTTTTGGAGCTTAAGCAACTTTTCAGAGCAAAAGAGATCATTATTGTTCCGGAATGTCCTTATGATCCCTACGGACATTCGGATGGCATGATCCGGTTTATCGACGGCGAGAAAGACGAAGCGAGTGTTTTTGTGAATGATTTTTCAAAAGAGAATCCAAAATTCGTCTCGGAATTTCACGAAACGCTTTCGATTCATGGGCTGAAGCCGGTATTCCTGCCTTACACGGCTTATCGCAACAAGGGCGATGACGCGACCGGCATTTACGTTAACTATCTTCAGGTGGGGAAGGCGGTGCTCTATCCGGTCTATGGGCAAAAAGAGGACCTTCTTGCGCACCGCGTATTTACAAAATATTACGGCGCTAATGCTATCCCGATCCGGGCCAATGGCATTGCCAAAGATGGCGGGGTGCTTAATTGCATCAGTTGGAACATATTCCGCAAGGAGAAATAGATTGACCCTCAATACAACCGGAAATCCCGTATTGGATGTTATAGGCATCGTGCTTCTTATGGGATTATTGGCATTGCCTGCTGCCATAGGGGTCGTTATTTGGTATGCCATAAAAGTCTGGTTTACCACAAAGATCGTAAAGAAAGCCTGGGTGGATAAAAAACGGCAAAAAGGGCAAGTATAGAATCGTTTCCTAAACATACATTCGACCTGGGAGGTTGTATGAAAAAGACGCGTGCTGTAAAAAAGCAAAAGAAAATTTGCGGAACAGCCTATGAGCTCCTTAGCATGATGACCATAATCTCTTGTCTAGCCATTGAGCGGCACTTTACATCCCATGCGAAGACTCGAAGCACCATACTCGATATCTGTGCAGAAAAAGATAATCCGGGAGATTTGAGGGGTGCTTTTTCTCATAATAAGGACTTGCGTATCTTGGCCAGAAACTTTGGGACTTTTATCCGGGTAGCCAAGAAAGTGGCCCGGGAAGTGTAGCCGTAAAATAATCTTTTAACGCCGATGTTGACGAATATAAGCCCATCAAAGAAACGTGAGCATTCGGAGGTTTTGAATTTGCCCCGCCATGTAAAGTCTTCCAAAAGCGACAAAATGCTGTCGCAAGCCTTTGATAGACTGTTGCGGATAAAAACAAAGGAGATAAATGCATGGGCACGGAAGCTATGAGAATCGAGCGGGAAATCCGGGGCGACGAGGAGTACATGGAACGATATTCAGATATCGGTCGGTTGTATTGCGACAAACGCACGCTGCTTCGGGGCGGCCAAGGCGACAAAGACGCAGCCGTTGAAGGCGGGATTGCAGAACTGAATGAAAGGATCAAGACAACGGAAGATGCGTTCTTAGGTGATGTGTCGCGGGAACTTGCCCGGGGCCGGAAATTCTCTTTTGAGATATTGGCGAGGAAGTTTGGGCTCAAGACGTATGAAAAACGGATGTTGCTTTTTTTCCTCTTTCTGGAATTTTTTCACGTGAAGAACAACCTCTGCTTTGAGATGGAACTTCTGGAGCTGATGGATTTGGAGAACTCGCCGTTCGGAAGAATGCGGGATTTTCGCTATTTTAAAAAGGACGCGACGCTGTTCAGAAGTAGGCTTCTTGTCGGTGAAGAGATCAAAGACGAAAGTTTCGCAACTTTCAGTCTGGGACTGAGCGGATTCGCGCTCGATATTTTCTCGACCCTGATGAGCGGGGAAGAGATCGAAGAGGAGGACAGCCGCAAAAGACCAGAATCCGATTGCGACGCGGTCGGCGCAGTCAAGGAGCCCGAATACCGTTTTGAGGACGTAGTACTGAAAGACGACATTCGCGACAAAGTGGCCTTCTTCCTTTCGGCATTCAAGGAACCAGCCATGGATATGCTTGGGATAGCCGGCACGATCAAGAAGGGCAAAGGCCTGAACTTCCTTTTTTACGGGCCGCCGGGTACCGGCAAAAGCATGCTGGCGGAAGGGATCGCCGGCTTCCTAGAGAAAAAACTGCTCCTTGTGGAGACCCCGAAGATTTTCAGCCGGTGGGTCGGAGAAACGGACAAGGCGATCGCCAGCATCTTTAGTGCCGCGAAGAAGAACAACCTGGTGATTTGCATGGATGAGGCGGATTCGCTGCTTTATAACCGTCTGTATGCGGGGCAGGAACATGATATTCGTTTCGTGAACGTCATGCTTCAGGAGATTGAGCGCTACGACGGGATCGCCATTTTTACCACGAACCTCGATTCGCTTCTCGATCCGGCGCTTGAACGCAGGATCTCGCTTAGAATCAAATTTGAACTGCCGGACGAAAAGATGCGCTTGGATATCTGGAAATCGCACATTCCGCCCTCGGTCAAACTGGCGGAGGATGTGAATTTTACCGACCTTGTCCGGCGTTTTGAATTTTCTGGGGGCTACATCAAAAATGCCGTTCTGAACGCCTTACGGAAGGTTGTGTTCCGCAAAGAAGACACCATCACAATGGATGACCTCGTGTGGGCCGCCAACATGGAAAAAGAAGGCCTTTTCAACAAAGAACTTCACAACAAGGTCGCGGGATTCACGGCACAAGGATAATCACAGAAGGAGACCCACCATGGAAGACCAATCCGATAAGCTCAATTTTCTCAAAAACACCCAGATCATCATCCTCGGATTATGCATTGCCGCAGCGACGATCGTCTCGAGCATCATTTTTTCTAAAGGTTTTTTATCAGTTACCAAGTTCATGCGGGAACAGATCACGGTTACGGGATCGGCCCAGAAGGCGATCAAAAGTGATTACGTGGTTTGGAAAGGCGTATTTGCCCGGCGTGAGCCCCTGATAGCGGATGCTTATAAGAAGCTTGGGGAAGATATGGCCAAAGTTCAAAAATATCTGACAGACCAGGGGATTTCAGCAAAGGATATAATCGTCAATCAGATTGAGACCGAAACGGTCTATAAAAAGAACGAGAAAGGGAATAATACGAACGATATCGAAGGTTACCGTCTGAAACAATCGGTGGAGTTGCGGTCCAAGGAAGTCGACAGGATCGCTAGGATCTCGCGGGAGTCAACTGGCCTGATCAACGAAGGGATTGAATTCGAGTCCGGAAAGCCGGACTATTTTTATACCAAGCTCGATGAGCTTAAGGTTGAAATGCTCGCGAAAGCGACCGAAAATGCGAAACTCCGGGCCGAAAATATGGTCAAGGCCACAGGCAACCGGATTGGGTTTATGCGCTCTGCCCGAATGGGAGTCTTCCAGATCACACCGGTTAATTCCACCGAGGTTTCGGATTGGGGCGAGAACGACACGAGTTCGCTTGAGAAGAAAGTCACCGCCGTTGTTAATGCTAGCTTCTCGATAGAATGATGCTTTCTGCCGGTGGGTTGCCTTTACCCGAAGCTCCTGAAGATGCTCAACCGTCGGCGATTCCCAACAAGGAAGGTTTGGCTGATGATGGTCATCGTACTTGAAAATGCGCCAGATCGGTTGCGTGGTCGGTTGCAGTGTGGTTGCTTGAAGTACGAGTTGGTGTTTGTGTCGGAACTTATTCCGTAAAGAATCACTACCAGCGAGTTTTTCCAAGTTGGATATGCGGATTATGACGGAAATGGCATATGTACTGGAAACGCGCTTCCGGAAAGTAGTGGACGTATGTCCCTACCGCAAAATCAACTCCATTGACGACTGCCTAGCTGAACTCGAAGCCGATCCCCGGCACTGCTTTAATCGCCTTATTTTTCACCGGAGTCCTTACCGAACTAAAAAATTTAGTCAGACTTTAGCAAAAATATTCCTCTAAGCCCTTAATACCTGCCCTGAAATATTTATTTTGTACTTAGAAATGTGCAGTTTCTGTGAACACCCCTGTCGTAAACCCGCCTACCATGAGAGACCATTAAAAAATCCAAAGCCCAGTCCGAAACCTGGGGCTATTTTGGCGCTAAAGCCATGGGTAACTTAAATATTTTGCGAAGGGAAAACGTACACAAACCGTGAACGGCCCCCCTGATTTTGCCCAATGCTATAGGGCAACGTGTGTCACCAGGTGGTGCGCCGTTGTCATGAAAAGGAGTGCAAATGAACAGAAGCAAATCGATCTTCAAGTGGGTTGCAAGGGTCTACAGGGTTTTTAGACTCTACAATTACCCTCGGAAAGTCAGTCTAGAAAGTCGTTTTGCTACCCCTTCTCTTTGTAAGTTCAATCGCCGCTTGCCAGTGCGGGCCTATACACGCTTCCGACTCCACTCCCTCAACATAGGGATTTTTCGGGATTGGAGTCGGAAGCAGGCCCTGGGTATCGGCAAGCGGCGGGGAGGAGGCAATGTTGTTTGTTACGGATCGTGATCTTGGGATTTTAAAGATGTGTTTGGAGCAGAAGTTTATGACTCTGTTTCAGATTTCAAGGATGTTTTTTCCAGAGAGCCGGAATATCTTGCAGGTTCCAATGAAGCGGGTGCGGACGCTGGTGAAGGCTGACCTTTTGAAAGCCGTGACGTTGCGAGTAGACGCAAAGCGGCTGTATGTGGCTACTTCAAGGGGAGTGAGTCTTTTAAGGCAAAAGAATCTTTCAGGCGGTCTTGGGGCTTTGAAGGAGCTCAATGACAAGACCT
>Ga0154350_134_pt1 | contig 26581 bp, 31 predicted proteins | sample RifGroA2_FD_115878 | JGI IMG/M metagenome (GOLD analysis project Ga0154350, IMG submission 115878) | Omnitrophica bacterium GWA2_50_21
CATTGTCATCAACAACATGGGACAGCCCGTCAAGGGCTTGAAAGTGAATTTGATTGTTTTCGATTCCAGGGAAATGCCCGTGCACAACGCCTCCACCGTTCCCGATCCGGTGAAACTCGCGCAGGGCGGCATCAGTTCTTTCAAGATTGTGGCCGAAGGGTACAAGGAACCCATCACCAATTACTACCTTTACCCAAGCTGGCAGTATGACGATTCCGACTGGGCCTGAATGAATCGGGCCTGAGTTTTCATTTATTTAAAGGAGAGCGCTATGAATACGACGATGGCGGTGATTGTTGTTGTCCTGATTTATCTGGCCAATTCCCTCAAAATCCTCAAAGAATACGAAAGGGGCGTGATTTACCGTCTCGGACGGCTTTTGAAAAAACCCAAAGGCCCGGGCATCATTTTCGTGTTCCCGCCTATCGATAAAATGGTGAAGCTGAGCCTGCGCACCGTGACGCTGGACGTGCCGCCCCAGGACATTATCAGCCGCGACAATGTTTCGGTGAAAGTGAATGCCGTGGTGTATTTCCGCGTCATGGAGCCGAATTTGGCGATCAATGAAGTGGAAGATTACTTTTTCGCCACATCGCAAATGTCGCAAACCACGCTTCGAAGCGTGCTCGGGCAATGCGAACTCGACGATCTTTTGGCGAACCGGGATAAAATCAATCTTCAAATAAAAGAATTGCTCGACAAGCAAACCGACCCCTGGGGCATCAAGGTTTCGGACGTGGAAATCAAACATGTGGACTTGCCGCAGGAAATGCAGCGCGCCATGGCCAGGCAGGCTGAGGCCGAGCGCGAAAGACGGGCCAAGGTGATCAGCGCGGAGGGAGAATACCAGTCGGCCGAGAAATTGTCGCAGGCCGCTGAAATCATCGAAAAACACCCGGCGGCCCTGCAGATGAAATATCTCCAGACCCTGTCCGAAATCGCGACCGAAAATAATTCCACGACGATTTTTCCGATTCCCATCGATTTGATCTCGGTATTTATCAGTAAGGACAAAAAATCTTGAGCCGTCATACTTTCAAAGAGGCCTGCCGGCATTTGGTGGGCGGGGTCAATTCTCCGGTGCGCGCTTTCAAAGCCGTGGGCGGAGAGCCCTTTTTTGTGGCGCGTGCCAAGGGCGCGCGGATTTTTGACGACCACGGCCGCGCGTATCTCGATTTTGTCATGTCCTGGGGCCCGCATATTCTGGGCCACGGCCATCCCGCGCTTCTTCAGGCGATCAAAAAAACGGCGGAGCGCGGTACCAGTTTCGGCGCACCCACCTGGCAGGAAGTAGAGCTGGCCAAACTGATCAAGACCGCCTTTCCCTCAATCGAAAAAGTGCGGCTGGTTTCTTCCGGCACCGAGGCCGTGATGAGCGCGGTCAGGCTGGCGCGCGGTTTCACGGGCAAGAAAAAAATCATCAAATTCAACGGCTGTTATCACGGGCATTCGGATTCCTTGCTGGTCAAGGCCGGGTCCGGCGGCGCCACGCTGGGTATTCCGGATTCCAAAGGTGTCCCCGAAGAATTGGCCCAACTTACCATCAGCCTGCCCTACAATAAAATCCAGCCTGTGGAAAAAGCTTTTCACTCCGGAGGCATTGCCTGCGTGATTGTGGAGCCCATTGCCGGCAACATGGGGCTGGTGCCGCCCGCGGAAGGATTTTTAAAGGCCTTGAGAGAATTGTCCCGGCGCCATGGCGCGCTGCTTATTTTTGACGAAGTGATTTCCGGGTTTCGCGCCTCGTTTGGCGGGGCTCAGCGGCTTTTCGGCATCAAGCCCGATTTGACCTGCCTCGGAAAAATTCTGGGAGGAGGCATGCCCCTCGGCGCTTTCGGCGGCCGCGCGGAAATCATGAACCGTCTCGCGCCTCTCGGCGATGTTTACCAGGCCGGCACCCTTTCAGGCAACCCCCTGGCCACGGCCTTGGGGATAGCCATGCTCAAACGCCTGCGCTCCGGAAAAATTTACCGGGAGCTCGAAAAGAAAACCGCCCTTTTCGCGGAACCCCTGCGCGAACTCGTGCGCCAAAAAAAATATCCGGTACGCGTCAACTATATGGGCTCCCTGTTCACGGTTTTTTTTACTTCCGAGCCCGTGCGTGATTATGCCACGGCCAAAACTTCCGACACGGCCCGCTACGCGGAATTTTTCCGGGCGCTTTTGAAAAAAGGCATTTATTTTCCCCCGTCGCAGTTTGAATGCTGTTTTGTCTCCGCGGCGCACAGCGCCAAAGACATGCGGCATGCGTTCGAGGCCGCGCGCGGCGCGCTTCGAAAAATTTTTTGAAACGATTTTTGATTAAGTTATAATACGCGTGAAAGGTGACCCAAATATGAAATTGAGGCCGTCGCTGGATGAAATATACGCGCCCGTTCAGCCGTATCTCGATCAGGTCGAAGAGAGCATACTCGACATTTTGAGCACTTCCAACGAGCTTTCACGGGAAGTGATACGCTATTTTTTCGCGAACAAAGGCAAATACCTCAGGCCCGCGCTTTGCCTGCTGGGCGGCGCCTTTTCCAAAGATGAAGAGGCCGTCCGGGCCATGATACCCGTGGCCTCGGCCTTTGAAATTTTCCATTCCGCCACGCTTATCCACGACGACATCATCGATTCTTCTTACCTCCGGCGCAACATGCCCACCGTGAACGCGAAATGGAGCGCCCAGGTGGCGGTGCTGGTTGGCGACTTTCTCCACGACCGCGCCCTGCAGGTCTTTTTCGGTACTAAAAACGACCGGGTGGTCTCGCTTTTTCTCAACACGGCCTGCGAAGTCTGCGACGGCGAAATCCTCGAGTTCAAGGAAAAAAACAACTTCAACCTGAGGGAAGAGCTTTATTTCGAAATCATCCAGAAAAAAACCGCGTCACTGCTTTCGGCCTGCATTGAAACCGGCGCTATTCTAGGCGATCTTCCGCTCGACCAGGTGCTGGCGCTTAAAAATTACGGCATTTACCTTGGCATGGCCTTTCAAATCGTGGACGACTGCCTGGATTTCACGGGCGACCAGCACGCCTTCGGCAAAACCCTGGGCTCGGACTGCGACGCGGGCGTGCTCACCCTGCCGCTTATCCGCCTTATCTCGCTGGTTTCGGAAGACAAAAAAAGCGAGGTGTTCCAGATTTTCAAATCCGGTGCCGGCCGCGAAAAACTGGATTATCTCCGCAACCTCATCATGGAACACGGCGCCATCGATTATTCGATGGATAAGGCCCGGCATTTCACGGAAAAGGCCCTGCTCGAGCTTCAGGTGTTCAAACAAACCCCCGCGCGCAAAAGCCTTGAAGCCCTGCTCGATTATATCGTGGAAAGGTCCAGATAATGTCGGACCAGTTTTTCGACAAAGAAAAAACCCGGAATTATTCCCTGATCGCGGGCGCTGTCGTGGCCTTGCTCTTTCTTATTTTCAAAAAATGGACCTGGTCCACGGGCATTGTGCTGGGCACAGGCGCCGGGCTTTGCAATTTTTACCTCCTTTATAAGGATTTCGCTAATCTCTTTCCATCAGGAGCGGAAACTGCCCCGCGCCAACCGCGCGGGGCGGCTGGATTAAGCGCCGAACGGGCGCCTGGATTGGCTGCCCCGTGCCAACCGCACGGTGCGGCTGACCCTAGCGGCGAGCGGCCGCTTGAACAGGCCGCCCGTAAACCGAGCCCGTTTTCCATGGCCGGCAAGTTCTTTTTGCGTTACCTGCTTTTGGCCGTCCTGTTTTTTCTGGCGTTTAAAATTCCGGGCGTCCACTTCGCAGGTTTTGTGCTGGGATTTTTTCTGGTGCACGTCAATCTCGGCGTGGTGAGCTTTATGCGGCTTATGCGCCCGGGCTCCAAAAAATCATGAATCCGGCCGGTTCCGGCGTCCTTTATATCGTCAGCACTCCCATCGGCAACATGAAAGACATCACCCTGCGCGCGCTTGAAATTTTGGGCGGCGCGGACGCCATTGCCTGCGAAGACACGCGCGAAACCCATAAACTTTTGGCGCATCACGCGATCCGCGTTCCCATGGTGAGCTATCACGACCACAGCGGGCAGGGCAGGCTTCAGGGCCTGGTGGAGCGCCTCAAAGAAGGCGCCGTCATCGCGCTGGTGACCGACAACGGCACACCGCTCGTGAGCGATCCCGGCTTCACGCTGGTGCGCGAGGCCCTTCAAAACGGGGTGCGCGTCGAGCCCGTGCCCGGGCCGTCAGCCACTTTGGCCGCGCTGGTAGGAAGCGGTATCCCCTGCGAGAAGTTCATTTTCGAAGGGTTTATCCCCCCCAAAGACGGGGCGCGGCGCAAGCTTTTTGAATCCCTGCGCGAGGAAAAAAGGACCATGGTTTTTTACGAATCGCCCCACCGCATCCTTAAAACACTCGAGGCCATGGCCGAGATTTTCGGCGACAGGCCCGCCTGCCTGGCGCGCGAGGTCACCAAAAAGTTTGAGGAGTTTTTGCGCGGAAATCTGAAGGACATTTTGACAGAAACCGCGAAACGGAATAAACTGGGTGAGATGGTCATCATTGTCGAAGGGTTGAGAGACTAGAAGGAGAGGCCGTGGAAAAGGTACTTAAGAAGCTGGCGGTGTTTGCTTCGGGACGCGGCACCAATTTCGAGAATATCGCGCGCCACGTGAAAAAAAAGAAAATCCGCGCGGAAATAGGCCTTTTGTTCAGCGACAACCCGCAGGCGCCGGCCCTTGAAAAAGCCAAACAGTACAAAATCAACACCCTGGTCTTGCCGCCCAAGAATTATCCGTCAAAAGAGGCCTTTGAGAAAGAACTGGTGCGCATCCTCAAAGACCGCAAAATCGATTATGTCATCCTGGCCGGCTACATGCGCATCCTGGGGCCCGATCTTATCCGCGCTTTCCCGCAGAGAATCGTGAACATTCACCCTGCCCTGCTGCCGGCTTTCAAGGGAGCGCACGCCATACGTGACGCCTACGACTACGGAGCCCGGGTGACGGGCGTGACCGTCCATTTCGTGGATGAAGAGGTCGACCACGGCCCCATCATCCTTCAGAAAGCAGTGGAGATCAAAAGGCGCTATTCGCTGGAGCGTCTGGAAAAAAAGGTGCACCGCGCGGAATACGATCTTTACCCCCGCGCGATCAGGCTTTTGGTGTCGGGCAAACTCAAAGTGGTGGCCCGCAAAGTCCTTTTCTTCCGCTGAGTCCTTTTATATAATGCGCTGACTTTAACATTAACCTAATCCATACTTTAACGAAAGGGAAGAACATGAAGACAAGCCTTAAATCCATCCATGCCAGACAAATCCTTGATTCTCGCGGCAACCCCACGGTGGAAGCCGATGTGGTGCTGGAAAACGGCCTGACCGGGCGCGCGGCTGTGCCGAGCGGCGCTTCGACCGGTGAATACGAAGCCGTTGAACTCCGTGACGGCGACAAAAGCCGCTATCAGGGCAAAGGCGTTGAAACCGCGGTGAAAAACGTGAACACCGGCATTGCCAAGGCCCTCGAGGGAAAAGACGCGCTCGACCAAAAAGCCATCGACCAGCTCATGCTCGACCTTGACGGCACCCCCAACAAAGGGCGCCTCGGCGCGAACGGCATTTTGGCCGTATCCATGGCCGTGTGCCGCGCGGCAGCCGAAGCCCAGCAAATTCCCCTCTGGAAGCACATCGGAGGCCTTCATAAAAACACACGCTTCAGCCTGCCCGTTCCCATGGCCAATGTCATCAACGGCGGCAAACACGCTGACAACAAAATCGATTTTCAGGAATTCATGATAGCGCCAACGGGGGCCCCGACTTTTTCCGAAGGCCTGCGCTGGATCACCGAAATTTTTCATGGCCTTAAAAGCATTTTGAAAAAGAAAGGCCATGTCACGGCTGTCGGAGACGAAGGCGGTTTTGCGCCCAACCTGGGCAACGAAGAAGCCCTGGAATTGCTGATGGAAGCCATTCAGCAGACCGGTTACAAGACGGGCAGCCAAATCCAGATCGCGCTCGATAGCGCCTCTTCCGAGCTTTTTGACGAGGGCGGCCGCAAAGGTTACAAATTCTGGAAATCCAATCCGTCGAAACTTTTTAGCGCGGATGAAATGGTGGCCATTTTCTCGGATTGGCTGAAAAAGTTCCCCATCTATTCCATCGAAGACGGCCTTGACCAAAACGACTGGGACGGCTACGTGAAATTCACACGCGCGCTGGGCGACAAGGTGCAAATCGTCGGCGATGACTTTTTTGTCACCAGCCCGGAGCGTTTGAAGAAGGGAATCGACATGGGAGCCACAAACGCTATTTTGATTAAGGTGAACCAGATCGGCACTGTCACTGAAACGCTTGAGGCCATACGCCTCGCGCAAAAGGCCGACTACGGCGTGATTGTTTCGCACCGTTCGGGTGAAACCGAAGACGCCTTTATCGCCGACCTCGCGGTGGGCACCGGCGCGGGCCAGATCAAAACCGGCTCTCTTTCGCGCACGGACAGGGTCGCCAAATACAACCAACTGCTCCGTATCGAAGAAGCGCTGGGCAGCAAGGCCGTATACGGCGGGGAACTCAAGGTATGTTCTCGAAAAGGCTAAAATTCCTTTTCACGCTCTTTGCCATTTTTTTCGCCTTCGCGCTTATCTACCTGCCCGGGTTTTCGAAATACCAGGAGCTCAAGCGCAAAGAATTTGAAATCACGCAGGAAATAGACCGGCTAACGGGAATAGCCGAAAAACTTTCCAAAGAAGAAAAGCTTCTCGAAACCGATTCGGAATACCTCGAGAAAGTGGCCCGCGAAAACCTGGGGCGGGCCAAACCCGGCGAAGTGGTCTATAGAGTAGTGCCCGCCGACACTAAAAAGACAGGCTCCGAAACTGCGGAAAAGCGCGACACAGTCAGCGTTTCCGCCACCTGACCGGGCAACCACCTCACCGCCCGCACAACCGGCAAAACGTTGTATTGACGTTCCTCTTTATCACCCCTATAATGAATTTTCGAAATACGTCGCGGGGCAGGCTTTTCGCAGCACCGCGGCGAGAGTTCCAAACGTACGACGCGGGGCAATTCAAGACGGGAGGCCGCAGGGCCGACCGCTTGATAGCACCGTGCCAATTCGGCGCGGGGTGGAGCAGTCCGGTAGCTCGTTGGGCTCATAACCCAAAGGTCGCAGGTTCAAATCCTGCCCCCGCTATTCACGCAAGCGAAGAGGCCATCAGCAGTTAATGCTGGTGGCCTTTTTGCTTTTAAAGGCGTAAAATACCCCCTGTTAACAAATATGTTAACACTTTCACCGATGAGGAAAGAAAAGGGGGTTTATGTTTGAACAAGCCTTTCGCAATATTGACGACGTCCTCCGCAAGGAAGCTGGCTGCACCACCGAGCTGGATTACACTGAACAATCCTCCTGGCTACTCTTCCTGAAATACCTCGACGGTCTCGAACAGGACCGCGCTACTGAGGCGAAGCTTGAGGGCAAGAAATACACCTATATCCTCGACAAGCCCTACCGTTGGGAGACGTGGGCCGCGCCCAAGAGTAAGGACGGCAAGCTCGATCACAATGCCGCCCTGACCGGTGACGACCTCCGCGATTTCGTCAACGGCAAGCTCTTCCCCTACTTGCACGGCTTCAAGCAGCGCGCCACCGGCCCCGACACTGTCGAATATAAAATTGGCGAAATCTTCGGCGAGATTAAGAACAAGATTCAGAGCGGTTATAACTTGCGCGAAATCATCGACCACATTGACGAACTGCGCTTCCGCTCCCAGACCGAAAAGCACGAACTCTCGCATCTCTATGAAGCCAAGATCAAGAACATGGGCAATGCCGGGCGCAACGGCGGCGAATATTACACCCCACGCCCGCTTATCCGTGCCATCATCCAGGTCGTCCAGCCGAAGATTGGCGAAAAGATTTATGACGGTGCGTGTGGCTCGGCGGGTTTTTTATGTGAATCGTTTGTTTATCTCACGGCGAAGGGCAAGCTCACCACCAAAGACCTCGCCACGCTTCAGACGCGTACCTTTTACGGCAAAGAAAAGAAGTCTCTCGCCTATGTCATCGCGATCATGAACATGATCCTGCACGGGATCGAAGCGCCGAACATCATCCACACCAACACGCTTTCCGAAAACCTCGCCGACATTCAGGAAAAAGACCGCTACAACATTGTGCTGGCTAATCCACCTTTTGGTGGCAGTGAGCGACCGGAAGTGCAGCAAAACTTTCCCATCCGCACCGGAGAGACCGCGTTTTTGTTTCTTCAGCACTTCATCAAAACCCTAAAAGCCGGTGGACGGGGTGGTGTGGTTATTAAAAATACTTTTCTCTCCAACACTGACAACGCCGCTGTTTCTTTGCGTAAGCTTCTTCTGGAAAGCTGTAACCTTCACACGATTCTGGATTGCCCCGGCGGCACATTCCAGGGCGCGGGCGTGAAGACTGTTATGCTTTTTTTTGAGAAAGGCACAAAAACCCGAAAGATTTGGTATTACCAGCTCGATCCAGGAAGAAACCTTGGCAAGACCAACCCGCTCAACGACGATGATCTCGCCGAGTTTGTGAAGCTGCAAAAAACTTTCGCTGACTCGCCCAAAAGCTGGAGCGTGGACGCCAAGACCATTGACCCGGCCACCTTTGACCTCTCCGTGAAGAACCCGAACGGCGGCGAGGAAATCGTGCACCGCAGCCCGGCAGCCATTATGGACGAAATCGCCGCGCTGGACGCCGAGAGCGCGGAAGTGCTGGGAAACATTAAGGCGTTGCTATGAAGAGTGGGTGGCCAAAGAAGACGCTGGGCGAAATCTGTGGATTCGTTCGTGGGCCATTTGGTGGTAGCCTGAAGAAGTCGGTCTTCGTCGCTGATGGCTTTGCGGTCTATGAACAGCAACACGCCATCTACGATCAGTTCGAGGACATTAGATACTTTATTGACGATGCGAAATTCAAGGAGATGCAGCGTTTCGAGCTTCGCCCAAACGATTTAATCATGAGCTGCTCAGGAACTATGGGGAGAGTTGCCATCGTTCCCGACAACATTCGGCGGGGGATCATCAACCAAGCCTTGCTGAAGCTGACGCCATTGAAAGCTGTTTCGTCGCAGTTCTTGAAATACTGGATGGATAGCAGCGACTTCCAAGACAGCTTAAAAGAGCAGTCAGGAGGTGCTGCCATTCAGAACGTGGCTTCAGTCGGCATCCTCAAAGAAATCCAGATTACGCTCCCCCCGCTCCCCGAGCAGCAGCGGATCGTCGGCCTGCTCGACGAAGCGTTTGAGGGCATAGCCACCGCCAAAGCCAACGCCGAAAAGAACCTCCAAAACGCCCGCGCCCTCTTCGAAAGCCACCACAATTCCATTTTCACAAAGCGGCGCGAAGGGTGGGGAGAAAAGCCTCTGGGCGAAGTTTGCAAGTATGTAAATGGCAAAGCTCACGAACAGTGCATTGACAAGGATGGTCGATTCATCGTCATCAACTCAAAGTTTATCTCGACCGAAGGGGAGATTTTGAAAAGGTCGAATGACGCGCTTTTGTTACTAAAGCCAGGCGACATCGCAATGGTTCTCAGCGATGTTCCCAACGGGAAAGCACTGGCCAAATGTTTTCTCGTCGAGGAAGCCAACACCTACACGCTGAATCAGCGGATTTGCCTGCTTCGCTCTACGAAATTTCACACCAAGTTTTTGTTCTATCAGATCAATCGGAATCGGCATTTCTTGAGTTTCGACAACGGCGAGAACCAAACCAATCTGCGTTTGAATCAGGTGTTGAGCTGTCCGCTATTTCTTCCGCCGTTGGCCGAACAAGAAACCATAGCCGACAATCTTGACGCCTTGTCAGAAGAAACCCAGCGCCTCGCCCACCGCTACGAGCGGAAGCTCGCCGCGCTGGAGGCGTTGAAGAAGTCGCTGCTGCACCAAGCCTTCACCGGAGACCTTTGAGAAAATGCCAATGCGCAAAGCTAGGAAGAAAATAATAGAGGCCAAACAAGTGATTGATCCTGTTGACCTCGTCATTCAGGAAATTCCATCTGGCATTCAACTGTGGTCCTATGGGCGTCCCATTCTTCTGCCAAATGGAAATCCACTCACTCATCCAAGACAGACCCTGGTTGAACATATTAGGGAAGAATTTTCGGGATTTGGAACGATGACTCTTGATGCCTCTGGACGGGTACTTAAGCCCGACATTCTTTCGTCTTACATTTTACTTGGTGTCCAACAGAGCATGGAGGCTGACCCTAATCATCCTTTCATGACCGGGTTTGGAAAGTGGCTTTTGCTCGATCCTTGTCTTAGCAGCTGTGCCGGTCCGGAGCGTGTGGACCAAAAGGCGAGATGGTTGCCTCTGTCCCGTTATTTTGAAGCGAAAGGCATTCATGCGCCAGATTTTGCCCAGATTCCTGTTGATGTTGGCGAAAATGATGATGTTGATACTATATTGCGTCGGCAAGTAGAGCCGATGTTTGGTTTGGATAATCCGGAGGCGGATAAAATTATTCGATCTTCAAAAGCATTCGTGGAGGTTGTGGTTAGAGATTTCAAACAACTCGGACCAGAAGAGTGGACAGTGATGTTTTGCCTGTTCCAGTTTCATCAAGCTGTTTTATTTCCTCTTTTGTTGGTAACTGGACGTTGCACGGCACAGGAATACGCTAATGGATTGATGGCGGCGCATTGTTTGTTGACGACGGCATTCAGTGACGTTGATGACGAGCAGCATGAAGAACAGACCCGAGGTTATCGTGAAGATGCGCAGGTAGTGCTTCAGTTTTTGGAGCGTGCTCGATGTCCATGGGCGAAGGAAATTCTAAAAGGAGAGAGCAAGACCCAAGAGTTCAAAGCAACTCTTCGATATGATCTAAAAACCGGTCAGCACAACAAAGAATTAGAGCATGCGGTTCTCAAAAACATTGCCGGTTTGCTCAATGGTCAAGGAGGGACAATATTTGTTGGAGTGAGAGACGATGGGGAGATTTGCGGTATTGAATTGGATGACCTTGGGAATCAGGACCAATGGACGTTGCACTTAGTGAACCGAATAGGACAGCAGATCGGGAAGCGATTTATCACGCTGTGTTTAATTGACTTTGATATTTTACATGGAAAGGTGGTATCTCGGATTACCGTTCGCCCCAGCACTGAACCCGTTTTTCTGGACGAATGTGCATTAAAGACCAAGGGTGATAAACGAGCGTTTTTTATTCGTGGCGGACCTTCCGCCCAGAAACTTACCCCCGAGGAGACTACACTGTACATCACGAAACGTTTTCAATCATTGCCAATTTCAACATCGGAATCATGAACGAAGCCGAAACTAGAGCCGAACATATTGATCCTGCATTAAAGACGGCAGGTTGGGGTGTGGCCGAGGGCAGCCGTATCCGGCGTGAGTATCCCATCACTTTTGGCCGGATCGAGGGCCGCGGGCGGCGCGGCAAACCTCTTACTGCGGACTATGTGCTGGAGTATCGTAATACCAAATTGGCAGTTGTTGAAGCCAAGGCGTGGGACGAAGAACTGACAGAGGGAGTGGGGCAAGCTAAGAATTATGCGGAAAAGCTTGCGATCCGCTTCACCTACTCGACCAACGGGCGCGGCATCTACGGTATCGACATGGAGAGCGGCCACGAAGGCGAGCTGACGGTTTTCCCTTCGCCGCAGGGTCTTTGGGATAGAACATTTATCAAGCAGAATGCCTGGCGCGACCGCTTCGCCGTGGTTCCGTTCGAGGACAAGGGCGGTTCGCATCCCGGACGCTATTATCAAGACATCGCTATCGAGCGGGTGATGCAGGCTATCGCGGACAATAAGCCGCGTATCTTGCTCACGCTCGCCACTGGTACGGGCAAAACTTTCATTGCGTTTCAGATTGCGTGGAAGTTGTTTCACTCACGCTGGAATTTGAGCCACGAGCCAACGCGGCGGCCACGCATTCTATTTCTTGCTGATCGGAATATCCTGGCGAATCAGGCCTACAATGTTTTTTCAGCGTTCCCTGAAGATGCATTAGTCCGCATCAAACCAGAGGACATTCGTAAGAAGGGCAAAGTTCCGAAGAATGGCAGCATCTTTTTTACAATTTTCCAGACCTTTATGAGCGGGCCGGAGAAGAACGGCAAACCCTCGCCTTATTTTGGTGAATATCCGCCGGATTTCTTTGACTTCATCGTTATTGACGAATGTCATCGCGGCGGCGCGAACGACGAAAGTAACTGGCGCGGCATTATGGAGTATTTTTCACCTGCTGTGCAACTTGGCCTTACCGCCACACCCAGGCGCCAGGAAAACGCCGACACCTACCGCTATTTCGGGGAACCGGTATTCATCTACTCGCTCAAGGAAGGGATCAACGACGGTTTTCTAACGCCATTCCGGTTGAAGCAGATTTCAACTACGCTCGACGACTATGTGTACACGCTGGACGACAAGGTCGTAGAAGGCGAGGTTGAATATGGTAAGCGTTACACCGAGCCCGATTTCAACAAGAATATCGAAATCCGCGAACGCGAAAAGAAGCGGGTGGAAATTTTTATGTCTCAGATTGACCAAAACGAAAAGACGCTGGTGTTTTGCGCCAATCAAGCTCACGCCCTGCTTGTGCGCGACCTAATCAACCAAGTGAAGCGGAGCACGGACCCGAATTATTGCCAACGGGTAACGGCCAATGACGGCGAACTAGGCGAGCAACACCTGCGTGATTTTCAGGACAATGAGAAAACAATACCTACCATCCTTACTACGTCACAGAAACTCTCGACGGGTGTAGACGCCCGCAATATTCGCAATATTGTTCTGATGCGACCCATTAACTCGATGATTGAGTTTAAGCAGATCATTGGGCGTGGTACTCGTCTATTTGACGGGAAGGATTACTTTACGATCTATGACTTCGTTAAGGCGCATCACCATTTCAACGATTCCGAGTGGGATGGAGAACCTGAGCCGCCCGAAACGTCTGAACCATGCGCTAAATGCGGACAGTATCCTTGCGTATGCGTGAAACAGCCGCCTAAACCGTGTTCGGTTTGCGGGCAATCTCCATGTGTCTGTCCGAAAGAACCGTGTCCAAAATGTGGTCAGCGTCCGTGCGTCTGCCGTCGGAAGGTAAAGGTAAAACTCGCCGATGGAAAAGAACGCAACATCCAGCACATGATGATGACGACGTTCTGGCATTCGGATGGAACGCCGATGAGCGCCCAGCAATTCATGGAGCTGCTTTTTGGCCGGCTGCCAGAGTTTTTTAAGAATGAGGAGGAGTTACGCGCTATCTGGAGTGCGCCGGACACACGAAAGAAACTGTTGCAAGGCTTAGTCGAAAAAGGCTTTGGACATGACCAGCTTGCCGAGATGCAGAAGATCATGGATGCAGAGAACAGCGACCTGTTCGATGTGCTCGCCTACGTGGCCTACGCCAAACCGCCGGTCACCCGGGAGGTCCGCGCTGTGGCAGCCCGCGTTTATATCAATACTCAATTCAACGTCAAACAGCAGGCATTCCTCGACTTTGTGCTACAACACTACGTTACTGTGGGGGTGGAAGAATTGGACCAGGAAAAACTGACCCCCTTGCTCCGGTTGAAATATCACAACTCCATTTCTGACGCCGTGGCCGATCTTGGTAAGCCGGAGGAAATTGGAAGTGTGTTTGCCGGTTTCCAAAAATATCTCTACGCTGACGTTGCATGAATATAGGCATATCCTTAAAATATTTTTATGCCTAATTATCTCGGCATCGATGTAGGAGCTAAAGCTTTTCACCTAGCTTGCTATCATAAATCAACCGGTCAGGTTGACCGCCGCATTGCACGACATCCCGACGAAGCGCTCTCGTATATCCATTCGCTAAATCAGCCAATTATTGCTATCGATTGTCCATTACGACTTGCCGCGCCCGGTATGAAAGGCCGCGAATGCGAACGAATGCTTGGGATTGTCGGGTACTACCTGACGCCTGATACTTACATTAGCATGAGGCCTTGGATGAGGGCGGGGTATGATTTGGGGCAATCTCTTCAGAAAAGTGGCTATCGACTGGCCTCTGAAAGCGGGAAGGGGAATCTTCTAGAGGTTCATCCGACGATCATCTTCAAGCGGAATATGAACCAATCACTTGAACCGCAACGCTGGATCAACGCATTGACGCCTTCCAGTAAGCAGAAACGCCAGGGCCGGGAGGAACGGCGAAGAATGCTTGCCGGGCTCTTTCCAAAGCAGGCAGATGGTTTTGAAGGTTGGGGCAAGGATTACCTTGATGCCGCAATCGCTGCTTGGGCTGCGTGGCAGCATGCAAAGGGCGCTGAAGGTTTTTTCGCGGGCTCTCCTGGGGAAGGACATATTTATATTCCTGGATAGCCATACGGGTGTAAATTTCTATGTAGAATATTGCGAAGCTTTTTCGAAGACCTAGATTCGAGGCAAAGAAATGAAATTTTCAAAAGAGTTTTTAGAGAGGACAGTTCAGGTCTGGCAGCCTTATTTAAAGGAACCTTTAAGTCTCGATGATGCTGAAGAGATAGCTAATAATGCGGTAGGTTTTTATACGTTTATCGCGGAACTTGACCAGAAGTATAGCCCTTCTAAAAATCCAGCAATTTCGAACAGCTAACCTTGAACGCTGCAACGCCTTTTTCATTTCCCCATTGTTGGCGAGGTGGTAAACTAATACCGTCCTAAGAGAACCGGACCAAAAACATCGACATCGCGCCGAATGATAAGTGCTTTTGATGAGTGAGGTCAAAAGTCAAAATTCTAAACCCGCAAGTGGTCTAGTTTTTGGGGGCAGGTCAACCCTGGGAGAAACTAACTTCCAAGCGGCATAGTAGACGGGGGAAGGTCTGCATTCGCCACCGGGTCTCTGTGGGACAGTATTACCCTGGCAGAACCGGTACTGGAAATGCAGCCGCTTAACCGATCGGGAGAGCAAGGAGATAATTTGATTGTGACTATTGCACAAGCACTTAACCTCTTAAGTATTCTCTGTTATGCAATAGGGGCCAGCTGTCTAGCCAAGGGTTTCTGGCCAACGAAAGAAACATTCTCATTAACAAAGCAAACAATACGAAAAGGTGGGAAAATTGTGGAAGAATCACCTGCTTTGGAGGACGGTATATCCGATGATGAGGTACCGGAGGCCATTAAGAAAATATTTGTTGGAGAGGATTTGGCCCGATATAAGTTTTTGTTGAAGAGAGATAAGGAAGTGGTAACCCTAAAAAGTTGGGGTCGAAAAGGTACTTATTGGGTTTTTGCTGGATGCTTGTTCGCAGCAGTCGCACAATTTGTGACAAAATAATGAGGGTTACTTAAATGATCCATAGAGGGCAACGCTACCTCAGATGTCCGGCTTGCTTAACTATAACATCGGGCTTCTCACCCGATTTATCAAACCACTCAATTCCTTGTCCTAGTTGCAATGATAAGGGGAGGTCGCGGGATCTTTGGCCTCGCTTTGATATCTTAAGCGTAATCGACGATTCGAATTTATCACAAATGGATCCCGAAGATTCATTGCCGCTAAAGGCGATACTTTACTGCTCAGTGTTTGATTTTCTATTGGAAGAATTTTTGAGCGAAAAATTGCATGCAATAAAAACCCCTCCGCAAGTATTAGAAATTTGCATGAAGGGATATAGCAACTTCCCTGAACGCTTGGATCTTTTCCGCCAATTAATCGGTAATAAGTTCAAGGATGTTTTAATAAGCCAAGGGTTTGCTGATTTTGGCAAAAAGTTCAGAATTTTAAGGGACAGACGAAATTATTTTGTGCATCAAACATTCGAGCATGATTTTGACAATATTGAAGACATTTTCGCCGTTGTTGAGCGCGATATGCTCGGTGTTTTTGTTATGCTGAACAATGCTTTATTGGTTACGCAGGCACCTTCAACACAACCAAAGATCTAAACTAATCGTGGATGATCCGGACTTTTTAGATTTCATGATGGAGGGCGGAGATGAGCTAATGAACAGCCATCAGTGCCCCCATTGCAACCAGTGGTTTCATACTGACGAAGCAGAAGAAGCCGAAGGCAAGCCTGATACCGTTATCTGTCCCCATTGTTCTAAAAAGGTCCCAATTTAATATGCGAACAATCGGAAGGAATGGGGAAATGCAAGGGGACGATTATTGAGTCAATCGGTTAGACACTTATTTGATCAATACGCACAGCCAGAAAATCGGCTTACTCACGCCCTAGCATCTAGCCTTTCGGAAGACCCTCGGCTGTTACGATCTTTTTTGCATGATATTGCCGGACTTGCCATTCCGCGAACCGAAGGCATAATGATTCTTGAGCAATCATTGCCTGGAGAAGAAGACCTTTCTGAAACAGAATCGGAAAGACGGGGGCTTCCGGACGCATGGATTTACACAAAGAGCGGTATGGCCCTTTTGATTGAAAGCAAAGTTAGCGCATCGGTTAGTCGCGATCAGTTAGACCGGCACCTTGGAATGGCGAAACGCCGGGGTTTTAAAAATGTTCGATTGCTTGTCCTAAGCGTTGAAGATAATCTTAAGGATCTTCCTACTGGCACGATTGGAAAAACCTGGTGCGAGATTTATGAATGGCTCAAAATTCAGAAAAAGTCAGAATGGGCTGAAAGGCTTTCTACTTATCTTGAAATAGCAGAGGCAAAATTATCGGAGGTTGAATATTTGAAGGAGGGCACTTTGACACGCTTTTCTGGCATCCCCTTTAACGACGAACATGCTTACTCTTATCTGGAGGCGAAACGGTTACTTGGCCTCTTGATGGGAGAACTCAAAGCGAAGCCATCAATTATTAAACGTTTAGGTGCGGCTCCAACCCTACCAAGCCGAGGTGCTATTAAAAAGGATCTTCACCGCGTCTGGGATTATATTCGGCTTCAAGAGTCAAAAAAATATGATGACCACACTAAATATCCTCATCTTACAGCGTCTATATGCCAGAGTGAGGCTGTGGCACTTGTCACGCTGCCTCATAGGGCCGAAAGAGACATAAGGAAACGTATTTTTGGTGTAGGAGAGAAGGTGTTTGCAAAGTTGATCTTGGATGTCGCAGAAGAAATGCGTACCGTTCTTAAGCTTGATTCTGGTGTTAAGCCCTATGCTAAAGTGATTCAACGACACTATCCGACGCAGAGTTCCCCGCCCATAGAAGATGGGATTCTTAAATACGATTTGAGAACTATTTTCCCCAGGAAGGGGAAAGCACCCGAAAAATATCAACCAGAATGGCTTCCTGCCACGTATGAGATAATGACTAATAAAAAAGCCAATATTCAGTTTGAAATCGGGGTCGAGATTCCTTATCGTCATTCCAAGCTTATTTCAACGCGAGAAGCAATTCGCCTTTTTGAGGCTTGCTTTTTAGCTTTCAAACCTTTTCTTGATGTTGCATTGGGCAGATAATGCAGTGTTTTAGGCTTTTGCCTTAGACCTGTTAAAGCTTTTGGGGTATTTTATGAGGACGAGAGTGATAACCATAATTTGGCAGGGGCCTTACAGGTGTAAGGAAGCTATTCGAAAGATGCGGGATTGTGGATCAAAAAAAGACGGTTGGGCGGGGACGGATTATGGCTTATACCAGATTTATGGTAGTCATATTCTTTCACGCAGCAAGAATACGCTGCTTTATATTGGTCAAACATCGGACCAAACATTTTCCTCAAGAATGTGCCAACACTACAACGATTGGATCTATGGCGAGCCCGGGTTGAAAATTTATTTGGGACGCATTGAAAGTGATACTGACAATAAAAAAGACAAATTGTGGCGGAATTGGCGGCGCGACGTCAACATGGCGGAAGCCATTTTAGTATATAAGTACACGCCGAATTATAATTCCGCCCTGAAGCAAGACTATCCCAAGCTACGCCCCTACACGGCGGTTAAACTCATGCATTTAGGTAAACGAGGGCGGCTAAGGAAACATGATCGTGCTCCTAAAGATTATGTTTATAAGCCTGAGAGCGTAACCATCATACCCTATGATTATCATGAGTCCGCGACACGATAAAAAAACATTTGACGAGATGCCGAGGTGGACAGATCTTCTTAAAATAGTCCCCACCACCTCCAAGCGGAAGAGGAAGCAGGAGCAAGAAAAAAATGTAATTCTCAGGGAAAGGTTGAAACTCCCGTGGAGCGAAAGAGAGGGGGGCTTTTGGCTAACTGCGCGAGGTGATCGTTTTTTTGAGGAAATTAAAGAGAAATATTTGGTGCGACACGGAACAGAAAAATATATCGAGTATTTGAATGATCTTGAGGACAGCATAGATGTATGGAACGATGAAATTTGTTCGCTTCGTGCCAAACATGAAAGTTTCGATAAGTATCGTAAATTAAGCGCTAATGTTCTAAGACGAGATAAGCATAAATGTCTAAAGTGTAATCGAGCGAAAGCTTTCAAGCCTTATATGCTCACTTCATTAAGTGAACAATTAGCGTGTTATCTTAGACGGCATGCATGCAAGATCGGTGAAGTTGATATGCGAGATAATTGTTTCTATGACATGCAAAATTTGGTTGCTCTGTGTTATGGCTGTTACGATTTTCATGTTGACGTGTCATTGATGAAAGGAGCAATTACGGGGCTATATGAGGAGCCACCGAATCGGCAAAAAGAACATTTTCGACTTGGCGCATTAATAAATGATACGAGAAAAAAGTTAGAAGATAAGAAATTCAGATCAAAAAATTGGTTTGTTCAAAGATTGGAAAAAATTAGATCGAAATCGCACGAGTTGATTAATTCATCTCATGAAACGGGAATGGGATTGAACAGTTTGCTTGGGGTTAACATGCTTCTCAGAATTGGTAAGTATGATCAGGCGAAGCGGGCAGCGTTGCGAGTGGAGAGGTATTGGCAACAAGAATCCTCCGAACGATCAATTAGAGATTTAAAAAAGATACAATTGGGGAGTTTTGTCAAAAGGAATTGGGAAACCGTTTTGATGAGGTCCCTTGATAAATTAATTTCTCGATATAAAGAGGGAAATTATAGTATCCCATACGAGCCTCCCAATGCGCGATATTCGTCAAGTTCTTTCAAGGAAATATTTAGGGATGCTGAGAATGAAATTCGGGCCAAAATGGGAGTCCCTTTGATTGGTGAGGGGTGGATAGCAGAAACCGAGGTCTTTTGCCTGGTTAAAGATATTTTGTCCGAATATAAAGTTATTCATCATGCGCGTCCAAAATGGTTGGATCGTCAGGAGTTTGACATATATGTCCCTGAGCTTCGGATGGCAATCGAATATATGGGGCAGCAGCATTATAAACCAGTCGAATTCTTTGGTGGTAAAGAAGCTTTTAAGGTTATAAAAGAATTGGATGCGAGAAAGCTGAAAAAAGCGATTCAAAAGAAGTGCCGGATATTATATGTAAGATATGATGAAGACATGGATCGGGAAAGCCTCAGAAAAAAAATCATTTCTTTAATCCGGGAATAGTAAAGTTTTTTTAAGATTAGGATGAAATGGACTGTTTCCAAAAACATGCTGAATAGAGCGCAATGTGAGCATTGTCCATCGAAAAGGGAGGATCAAATCCCCCAACTCTATCGGGCATTCCCTTCGCAATGTGGGATGGGCTTTCAAAAATATTGTAAAAAATGTGAATGCTGGTTGATTTGTCAATGTAGGCAAAAATGGTTCATGAAGTTCATGATCGGTTATATCAATGCATTGCACAAGACGACGGAGGGCTTGGTTTTTTCTTCGCATATTTGCGAAGTCTGCTTGAATAACGATCTGAAAGAAAGACGACGATGGGAAAAAATAAAAAAAGTAATCGAGTACATTTACATAAACGATAGACAATTTTATAACTATTGTTATGGAGCGCCTATTTCGGGATATGAGCAGGATATGGAAAGGCGTGCAAAGGCTGTGACTTCTGGCAATGCTGAGATTAGACAGCAAAAAGCACGGAGACTTTTAAATGATTATTTATTTAAGACAATAGACGATTGGACGTAGGAAAATTGGGAATTGAGGGTGCCTGCGATTATGCACAGGACTAAAAAATTTAGTCAGACTTTAGCAAAAATATTCCTTTAAGCCCTTAACCTCTTACGGGGCTTTTACCCGCCAGCCTTAGTTCCAGCCTTTCCGTGGCATTCAAATACAATCCAGAAAAATTTATTTTGAACTTAGAAACGTTCGAAAAGTGTGAACACCCCTGTCGTAAACCCACCTCCCATGAGAGACCAGTAAAAAATTCAAAGCCCAGCCAAGGGACCTCGCTTCGCTCGGCCACCTGCCCGGGCATGCGCCCCCCCGGGTAGGTACTGTTCCGGATACCCCGAGCAAGCCCGGGGCATCCAGCACTGTCCAAAACCTGGGGCTATTTTGGCGTTAAAGCCATGGGTAACTTAAATATTTTGCGAAGGGGAAAGGTGTACAAACCGTGAACAGCCCCCCTGATTTTGCCCAAGACTATGAGGGCAACGTGTGTCACCAGGTGGTGAGCCGTTGTCAGAAAAAGGAGTACAAATGAACGGAAGCAAATTGATCTTCAAGCGGGTTGCAAGGGTCTACAGGGTTTTTAGACTCTACAATGACACCCGGAAAGTCAGTCTGGAAAGTTGTGTTGCTACCCCTTCTGTTTGTAAGTTCAATCGCCGCTTGCCAGTTCGGGCCTATACACGCTTCCGACTCCACTCCCTCGACATAGGGATTTTTCGGGATTGGAGTCGGAAGCAGGCCCTGGGTATGGGCAAGCGGCTAGAAGGAGGCAGTGTTGTTTGTTACTGATCGTGATCTTGGAATTGTAAAGATGTGTTTGGAGCAGAAGTTTATGACTCTGTTTCAGATTTCAAGGATGTTTTTTCCGGAGAGCCGGAATGTCTGGCAGGTTCCGATGAAGCGGGTTCGGACGCTGGTGAAGGCTGACCTTTTGAAGGCGGTGACGCTGCGGGTAGACGCAAAGCGGCTGTATGTGGCTACTTCAAGGGGAGTGAGTCTTTTAAGGCAAAAGAATCTTTCCGGCGGTCTTGGGGCTTTGAAGGAGCTCAATGACAAGACCTGGGAGCATGACGCAACGGTAACCGATGTAAGAATCATCTTTGAAAAACTGCTCGAATTCAAGAAGTGGACTCCGGAGCGGGTGCTCAAGAGCGCGAATGTGAGACAGAAGGTGCCGGACGGTATTGTCTGGAATGAGAGGCATCGGTTTATCGTTGAAGTGGAATTGACCCTCAAGAACAAGCGTTATTACGAGCGCGCGTTCGACGACATGTGCATTAAGCATTACCCGGCAGGCAATATCCTCTACATTGCGGGCAAAGAGTCTGACAAAAACTGGCTCATGGAACAAGCCAGTAGCTGGAAGCGGATTTATTTCGCCACCATGGAAAGTTTTGAACCCATGCGCTATGGCGTCCTGCTATTGAATTCTTACGACCATAGAATTTATCTCGAAAGACACGCGCTTGGAGGGTCTCTGTTCTTTGATCCGAGGGAGGAGGATCGTTGTGACCCCAACCCTGATGACGATGAAGACGTTGATGGAATGCTCGCGGGCGCGAGCGAGGCAAAATAGAGAAAGGGATGTCTACCCATGAGCGATATTTGAGCATGAGGGCGGCTGGGATCTACTTAGGGCAGAGCTATCGCTGGATGCAACGTAATTACCCGTCCTTGATCCGGCATGGGGTCATTGCTTTCCGGGTCCCTAAAGATTCGCCGAAAGGCCATCTGGTGTTTGAAAAGGGCAGTCTGGAGCGTTATATGGAATCGTGTCGAATCGCAGCTGATTTTTCGACCGTTGATTAACCTACCCAAAGGTCGGGCAAATAATAGATTTTCATAAAGGTCTGTTACAAAGGAGATTAAATTGGAAAGGGTTCGGCGAAAACGGGAAGTGTTAACACCGAATGTTAACAAAAGCGAGAGTAGTCAGCGCTTTTTATCTTTTTCGACTTCTTTCGCCAAAATCAGTTGGACAAGATTGGAGAGAGAGCGATTCTCTCCTTTTGCCTTGGCTTCCAATTTCCGCTTGAGATCGTCGGTCACTTTAAAAGATAGGGTTTGATCCTTCTTCATGATGCTTATTATAGCGGGCTGAGCAATAAGGGAAAGAGAGAAAAAGTAAGTAAAAGTAAGAAACATCTTGATTTCTACGGCGAGGCAAGTAGGATGGTAAGTAAAAGTAAGCAAATGAGGGGACGATGGCCTGCATTTTTAAGCGAAACAAAACATGGTATGTGTCCTACTTGGTTGGTGGCAAGCAGGTTGTTAAGAGCTTAAAAACTCAAGATGAGAAGCTCGCCAGGTTTCTCAAGAAGGAATATGAGGTCAAGCTCAAGCGTAACGAAGTTAAGGCTGAAAAACGTATTTCAGTCGAGGTTTATTTCAAACAATACAGAGAAGAAACGACCAACCGAAAGAAATCCACAAATACCGCTGATTATTGCCGGGTGAATGAGTTTCTGCGAACCCACGGCAAGAAGACTATCAATAGCATCAACTACGATGATATTCGGGCGTTCCTGCGCCGCTTTGAAGAGAAATCCCCTAAGACTTTCAATAGCGTGATTATTACCTTACGACGTTTCTTTCGTTTGGCCGTTGAAAGAGGGTACATCCTGAAGAACCCCGTCGAGGGATTCCGGCATAAGAAAGTGCCGCAGAGTTTGCCACGATTTTTAACGGACGAAGAGTATCTGAAGCTCGAAAACCTTGCAGCTAACGAGGGGATTTTTTCCATGGTTGTAATGGCTCGTTATACGGGGCTCCGGCTCAGTGAATTGTTGCATCTTGAATGGCAGGACTTTGACTGGGATAGGAAGCTGGTTCGCGTTCTCAACAAACCTAAGTTTGGGCATACGGTAAAGAATTACCAAGCCCGCGTTGTCCCGATTTCCGACGAACTGCGTGAAAAGCTTTTGCCATATATCGAGTTGGAAGGACTTTGTTTTTCAACTTACGGGGGTAATCCCTATAACCATGAAGGTCCTCGTAGGGCTATTCGGAAAATTATCGAAAAATCAGGTTTGCGCGAAGGCCGCCGCATGGGGTGGCATGAGTTCCGGCATACTTTCGCTTCCCGCCTCGCCCAGGAGGGGATCTCCCTCTACAAGATCTGCAAGTGGCTCGGTCATGCCGATTTCAAAACCACGCAGATTTATGCTCATTTTGCTCCAACTTATGATCAGGACATTGAAAAACTGTCTATTTCAGTTTTCGAAAAAATTTGAAATATTGAACTAGGGTTGCAGGTAGGAATTGTAACGCTGAATCAGACTGCCGATTTTATGCCGAGAGGGCAGTTCTAAAAGGTCCGAAATTTTCCTTAGAGAAGATAGCTGTTCTTGCATATTTCGGTCGTAGCAGCTTTTAGATGCAAGCATTAATTCTTTATGGGGCATTTCTTTTCTGAGGGTTTTTTTTAAAGTTCCGGATAGTGACGGAATTGTGCGCTCAAGCAATGAAGACACTTCGGGGAGATCATCGCCGCTATTTACAAAGCGTCCTGTTGAATAATTAATTTCCAGTAATTCTTTTTCCGGCGGCATTTTCGGCATTTCTTGGGCAGTGAAACTTCTGTATAAAGATCTTCCCAAGATACCCACTCTTTTGAAAATTAAAAAACAAGCGCCATGAATAAATGGCGCTAAAATTATTGGCTGAAGATTGGCCTCATGTGCTTTAAGAACCAAAGACCATATTTCACTACCATTTGGATAAATCCAATTCCGAGTGTTATAAAATCGGATTAAGAGATTTGAATCTTCCGACCGCAATTCCCAATCTACAAAACCTTCGCCGTAATAAATATCATTATGCAATTCATAGCCATTGATTTGTGCAATGTTTTGAATCGTTTCTGTTAGATTAGAAAAAACGCCCCTTTTTTCCAAAAGAGCGTTTATGTTCGCAAGAATTGGAGTCTTTAATTTGATAGCTTCTTCGACGCCCTGTTTTGCGTCTCTAGAACGAAAATAGAAGACATTATTTCCGGCATCTATGCTTTCCAACGTGATTGTGCTCTGAAAGGTGGAGGATTGCAAGACGATCTCTAGAGTCCATGGATCTATTCGCGAACGGCCCGGACCGACTTCGCAGAGATTGTATTTTATTTCTTCGCGACTTGCTGCCACGCTATTCGATAGTAAATTGCTAATTCTATGCTGAGCATATAAACATATCTCGGAAAAGGAGAGCTCTAAAATATGCCTTTTAATAATCTTCTTTTTGATTTGGCTAATTTTTTTCTTCAGTAAATAAGACATAAATCGTAAATGTTATTATATTATAACATTGTTAATATATTAGAGCTTTCTATCTATATATAGAATAACCGGTTACAGCGTAAAACAACGATAAAATAGGATTATTTACTCTGTTATTATATTATAACAGAATAACAGTTTTCAATATATATGTTGATTGATACTGTCATATAGTGACAGTATAGTACAAATATTTGTATTTAACCGTTATTATGCTAATATTATGTATGAAACTGTCGTTATTTGACAGTAACCAACAGAGACTATAAAAATGAATACAATTGTCGAGCGACTAATTGATATCCGAAAAGACGTTTTTACGGACACAACGATCAAGACCTTGGTCAAGGGAAGTCCAAACAGCCGGTATGGACTTGTGAAGAGGGCAATGAAAAACGGCGATGTAATTCACTTGCGTCGAGGTCTATATGCACTTTCAAAGAAATACAGACGCCACGGGATTAATTTATATGAAATTGCACAACGGATTTATGGTCCGTCGTATATTAGTTTTGAATCAGCGCTCTCTTATCACGGCTGGATTCCAGAGGCCGTTTATACAATTACTAGCGCTTGTTCTAAACGAACCAAAGAGGTGAAGACCCCACTGGGATTATTTAGTTATGTTCATATCCCATTCGATAATTTTTTTGCCGGTGTAAAAAGAGAAGAATCTCCCGAGGGGATCTTTTTTATGGCTACACCGTGGCGTGCTTTAATTGACTATGTTTATTTTCATAAGAAAGAATGGGCAGGTACTCAGCCTTTGATCGAAAGCTTAAGGGTAGACCCTGCAAATCTAGAAAAAGTAGATTTGCAGATCCTTCATGAATTAGGTGAAAGCTTTAAAAACAATCGCGTTAGAAAATTTATTGAAAGCATTCAAAAGGAACTTCTGTGAGCGTCTCATTTATTCAAGATAGACTGAATTCATTCAACTGCCAATCTGTGCAGGAAGAAGAAAATGCTATTCGTGAAATTGCTCAAGAAGTGATTTTGGGGGGATTGTCTCGCGGGGGATTTTTTAAGGAGGCCGTATTTCAAGGCGGGACTTGTCTAAGGATTCTTTATAATTTAGAGCGTTTCTCCGAAGATCTCGACTTTGTGTTATCTGAACCTAACAGCAAGTTTTGCATTGATCCTTATCTGGAAGGATTGAATGCAGAATTAAAAGTTTATGGTTTTAATTTCGATATTAAAGATCGCAAAGAGGTTTCCGGTGCCGTTCAAAAGCAATTTATTAAAGATAATTCATTAGTAAAGCTGTTGACCTTTCAGCATTTAAAGCCAGGTCGATCTACGCGAAATATCAAAGTCAAAATCGAAGTAGATACGAATCCTCCGAACAATAGCATTTCTGAAGTAAAGTATCATGATTTTCCATTCCCTTATGAGGTTGTAACTCAAGATTTGCCGAGTCTGTTTGCGAGTAAAAGCCACGCTTTGCTTTGTCGCGAATATATGAAAGGCAGGGACTGGTATGATTTTGTTTGGTATGTCAGCCGTAAATGCTCAGTAAATTACCAGCTTTTGTCTTCAGCGCTGGATCAGCATGGACCATGGAATGGAATGGGAATCCAAGTTGATAAAAAGTGGTATCTGGAGGAAATTAAAAATCGTATTAAGCGCATTGATATTCAAAAAGTCAAAGAAGATGTCCTTCGATTCATTAAACCACACGATCTTCCCTCTATTGAGATCTGGAGTGTGGATTTCTTTTTGGATCGTCTCAATAAGCTTTCAGTTTTTTTGTAAATATTTATGCTGTATGGTTGTGGCAATTGAGGATACATAAGGAATATCCATTTTGACAATCTATACGCTTCCGTATAGATTGTCGGCATGTCGCTCAAGAGGGTTATCCCCCCAAAGTTGATTGAAGATGTTTCCCGCCGAGAAGGCGGAGTTATTATTGGTCCGCCCCAGGTTGGCAAAACAACGCTCTTGAAAGCTATCCAAGCCCATTGTCGAAATCAAGGCATCAAGTGTTGTTATTTTGACTTTGAAATGCCTTCAGCTGCCAATTTTGCTCCTCATTATGCGGTTTCGATTATCCCATCGCTTTATGGAGGCTAAAGCCTGGACTGTTTTCAGCGGTGCGTTTTGGGTGGATGGAAAGCGGTCGCTTTGTTAACACAAAGTGTTAACACTTTTGATGGTAAATAGCGGTAAAAGGCGGTTAATATCGGCCAAACGCATTTCAGGAAAACTAGCACTAACCCTCGCGTTTTCAGTTGTATCGGAGAAATTCGGACAAACTTGGTAAATCGATCTGGCTCCGCTCATAACCCAAAGGTCGCAGGTTCAAATCCTGCCCCCGCTACCATCTTTATTGGGGTCCATACCGGACCTGGGGGTAACAGTTCGTACCGGAGACATAGGTTACACCATCTCCGGTACGAACGGGTACTCTAAAGGTTCCAAGTT
>Ga0154350_176_pt1 | contig 20404 bp, 15 predicted proteins | sample RifGroA2_FD_115878 | JGI IMG/M metagenome (GOLD analysis project Ga0154350, IMG submission 115878) | Omnitrophica bacterium GWA2_50_21
AAAAGATTTTCAGTGCAAAAGCCTGATTTTTCATGGCCGGCCATCATGAATCTGGGAACCCGGCCCACTTTTCACGCCGGCGCCAAGGTTCGCGTGCCCGAGGCCCATATATTGAAATTTCGAGGGGATTTATACGGAAAGACCCTGGAAGTTGATTTTTTGACCCGGCTAAGACCGGAAATAAAATTTTCCACGCCTGAGGGGCTTCAGGCACAAATCCTGCGCGATATCCGTGAGGCCGAGCGGTATTTTTAATCTTTACTTTGCGGTCTGGTTATCGTATACTTATATAACCATTGAAGCTTAACATACGATAAGACAATAAGTTAGAATGAAGACGAGGAGTTCAAATGCCATTGACCAAAGATAAAAAAGGCGCCATCATCAAAAAATTTCAGAAGAAAACGGACGACACGGGTTCCTGTGACGTTCAGATCGCTCTATTGACGCAGCGTATCAATGAGCTGACGGAGCATTGCAAGACACACGCCAAGGATCGCCATTCCCGTTATGGGTTAATCAAGATGGTGGGGCAGCGCAGACGGTTGCTCAATTATCTGGCCGAAACGGACCGCAAACGCTACACCAAGATTCTCGAAGAACTTGATCTTCGGAAGTAATTCATCCTTTCAACCCATTCATTAAACAAACCCAAAGGTACCATTATGAAAACTGCAAAAACAATCACTGGAAAAAATGAACTTATTATTGAAACGGGAAAAATGGCCAAACAGGCCCATGGAGCCGTCACGGTCCAATATGGCGGGACGGTTATATTGGCCACAGTGGTCGGAGCCAGCGAGCCCGATCAGGGAAAAGATTATTTTCCCTTAATGGTGGACTACCGCGAAAGAACCTACGCTGCCGGTAAAATACCGGGCGGTTATTTCAAACGCGAGGGAAGGCCTACGGAGCGGGAAATTTTAAATTCCCGCCTGGTCGACCGGCCGATTCGCCCGCTTTTTCCTGAAACTTTTCTGAATGAAGTTCAAATAATGATCACCGTGCTTTCTGTTGACGGAGAGAATAATCCGGATACCTTGAGCGTGATCGGGGCCTCCGCGGCTCTGTGCATTTCCCCCGTGCCTTTTGAAGGGCCGGTGGGAGCGGTGCGCGTGGGATTGATTGACGGAAATTTTGTGGTGAATCCCACCAACGCCGATATGGAACTGAGCGAGCTTGAGCTCGTTCTCGTCGCCACGCGCGATAAAGTGGTGATGATTGAATCCGGGGCCAAGGAAATATCCGAGGACAGGATGCGTCAGGCGATTGAATTCGGCATGAAAGAGATTCTGGAGGTGATTAAAGTCCAGGAAGATCTTGCCAAACAAGTGTCTCCCGTGAAGTGGCCGGTCCCTGAAAAAAAATCGGCGGCCGATGTCACGACCAAGGTTGAGACTTATTTGAAAGACCGATTTTCTCTGATTTTCCAAAAGTCAAGCAAAGAGGCTCGCGAAGAAGCCACGCGCAATTTATACAAAGAACTCGTGGCCACTTTTGACCCGGTCGCGGAAGGGTATGATGAAAAGCTCATCAAGGCCAACTTTGACGAATACGAAAAGAAATATGTCCGCGAAATGATTCTGGGCAAGCACCAGAGACCGGACGGCCGCTCTTTCCGGGATTTGCGCGACATCAATTGCGAAATTTCCGTGCTTCCTCGCACGCATGGCTCCGCTCTTTTTACGCGCGGGCAAACCCAGAGTTTGGCTGTCACCACCCTGGGCACCAGCGCCGATGAGCAGGTGATTGACGCGCTGGAAGGGGAGTCGTACAAGCGCTTCATGCTGCATTACAACTTTCCGCCTTTCAGCGTGGGCGAGACAGGCCCCAATCGCGGCCCGGGCCGTAGGGAAATAGGGCACGGCGCTTTGGCTGAAAAGGCCCTTTCGCCGATGCTGCCCAGCCAGGAGCAGTTTCCTTATACGGTTCGTCTGGTTTCCGATATTCTCGAATCTAACGGATCCAGTTCCATGGCAACGGTTTGCGGCGGTACCTTAGCGCTTATGGACGCGGGCGTCCCCTTAAAATCGCCTGTGGCGGGCATTGCCTTGGGCTTGATCACGGACGGCAGCCGGTTTGAAATTCTTACCGACATTGCCGGTATTGAGGACCATTTGGGGGACATGGATTTCAAGGTGGCCGGAACGCGCCAGGGAATCACCGCCCTTCAATTGGACATCAAGATTAAGGGGATAACGACCGAAATAATAAATAAGGCGCTGGATCAAGCCTATGAGGCGAGATTGCGCATTTTGGACATCATGTCGAAGGCGATTGACAAGCCGCGGCCGGAGTTGTCCCAATACGCGCCCCGCATCACGGTTCTTAACGTCAATCCTAACAGGATCAAGGATTTGATAGGGCCGGGCGGCAAGGTGATCAAAAAAATCATTGAAGAAACAGGCGTCAAAATTGACATCGAGGATGACGGCAGGGTGTTTGTGGCTTCAAGCGACGCAGGCGCGTCGGAAGTCGCCATTGCTAAAATCCGTTCGCTGACCGAAGAGCCCGAAGTAGGAAAAATTTATATGGGCAAGGTTAGAAAAATCATGAACTTCGGTGCGTTTTGCGAAATTTTACCCGGCACGGACGGATTGGTTCATGTTTCCGAAATCGCGGACGGCTATGTGAAGAATGTCGATGAGTTTCTGAAGGTCGGTGATATTGTGCCGGTCAAGGTGGTCGGCATTGACGACCAAGGGAAAATCAACCTCAGCATGAAAAAGGCAAAACCGGCAGAGACAACTGGATGAGGAAAAAAGAAAACCAAAAAAAACTCAATGAAATCATTGGGTTGTGTTTTCTTCTCATAGGTGTTTTCACTCTGGCAAGTCTGGTCTTTCACCGGCCGGAGGACCATCCCTATTTCAGCACGCAGCCGAATCGGCACATCCATAACCCCACGGGACTGATAGGCGCCTATTTGTCCCACTATTTTCTGCTTTCCTTTGGATACAGTTCTTACTTTATCTCCGTGATGTGCATCTTTTGGGCCATTTGTCATTTTCTGCAAAAGGTTCCCACCCGAAAATTGGTCAAATGGGCGGGGTTTCTTTTTTTGCTTTTTGCCTCCTCGGGCCTTTTCGCATTGGCCGCAGAAGAGGGTGCCAAGACCATCCAGGGAGGTTTTGTGGGGTATCTCCTGGACATCTATTTGGAAAGGTATTTTGGGCCCCTCGGCGCTTTTATCCTCATGACTTCCTTTATGCTGCTTTCACTGCTTCTGGCCACGGATTTTTTCATCTTTCCGCTGGTTTCGTCCCTTTTTTCGAACTTAGGCGCCTTGGTGGAAAAAGTCACGGATGGATTTGCGACCTTTGGCGAATGGGCCATGGAAATGCTTGAGGCTTTAAGCAAGGACAAAAAAGGAGCGACGGCCCTAAATGCTGAAAGGCGCGCGGCGGTTAAAAAGGAAAAAACCGAAAAAGAAATTGAAACGTCTTTTTTTCCCAAAGTAATGCCCATCAAGGTAAAAAAATATGAACCCACCGTGATTCCTTCCAAGGCCCCGGAAGTCAAGCTCAAGCCTGTTCCGCCTGTGCAGGAAAAGCCGGTCAAAGAAGCTCCGCTTAAACCCGCGGCCGGTGAGGCGAAGCCTAAACAGGAACCCAACGGTGCCAAGCCGGCTGAAATCACGATTCCCAAGGAAACGCCGGCGCCTAAAGATTACATGCTTCCGCCACTTGACTTTTTGAAGGTTCCGCAGCCTGTGCGCAGAAATGTGGACGCGGATCTTAAGGCAAAATCCCAATTGCTGGAGGCTACGCTGAGGGATTTTGACATTGACGCGCGCGTGGTTGAGATTGAGCAGGGCCCCACGGTTACGCGGTACGAAATCATGCCCGCGCCAGGCGTGAAAGTGAGCAGTATCGTAAGTTTGTCAGATGATTTGGCGCTCGTGCTCAAAGCCGAAAGCATCCGCATCATTGCCCCTATACCCGGCAAGTCCGCCGTCGGAATCGAGGTGCCTAATTCCGTGACCGATATTGTCTATCTGAGGGAGTTGCTTGAAATGCCGGAGTTTAAAAACGGAAAGGCGAAACTGCCGCTCACCTTAGGCAAGGACACGAGCGGGAAGCCTTTGATCGCGGATTTGGCGGAAATGCCGCATATCCTCATCGCGGGAACAACGGGCAGCGGAAAAACCGTGTGCGTCAATTCTATTATTGCCGGACTTCTTTTTTGCCGCAAACCGGACGAAGTTAAATTTGTCATGATTGATCCCAAAATGGTGGAACTCGCGATTTATAACAGCCTGCCGCACATGATCACCCCCGTGGTCACGGATGTGCGCAAGGCGGCTGCGACGCTCAATTGGGTGGTGGGAGAAATGGAAAACCGTTACAAGCTGCTGGCCTCTTGCACGGTACGCAATATAGCGGGATTTAATCAGCGGGAAAATAAATCGGACAATTCTGAGATCCCCGAGAAACTTCCCTATATCGTGGTGATTATCGATGAACTCGCGGACCTCATGCTGGTGGCCCAGGACAAGGTTGAAATTGCCATCACCCGGTTGGCGCAGCTCTCACGCGCCGTCGGCATTCATTTGGTTCTGGCAACGCAGCGGCCTTCGGTGGATGTTATCACGGGCGTTATCAAAGCGAATTTTCCGGCAAGGATTTCCTTCAAAGTGGCGCAAAAAGTGGATTCACGCACCGTCCTTGACACCAACGGCGCTGATAAGCTTTTGGGCAAGGGAGACATGCTGTTTCTCGAACCCGGTGACGCCAAGCCCACTCGCGGGCAGGCGGCTCTTGTGACAGACCAGGAAATCACCAGCCTCGTCAAATTTATCCAGGACCAGCAGAAAGCGGAATACCGTCCGGACGTTGAAAAGGTTCAAAGCGGCGACAGTCAGGGAGGCGAATTCGGAGAAAAAGATGAGCTTTACGAACAGGCGGTGAAGGTTGTCGTGGAAACCCGTCAGGCATCAACCTCCATTTTGCAGCGAAGATTGCGCCTCGGGTATGGCCGTGCGGCCCGAATTTTAGACATGATGGAGGCGGAAGGCATTGTTGGCCCGCCCCAGGGAACCAGGTCCAGAGAAGTGCTTGTCGAACGCCTCACCGATATTTCCTAGCCTATTATTCCCGCAACCCCGCCATGCACAGTTTTGAGTCAAACAGAGTTAAAAATGCCGAGGGATTCAGTGGCAATACATGCCCTTTCCGGGGTATCATAAGCCATGAATCGTAAACCTATCTCCGTCGGCATGGTGTCTTTGGGCTGTCCCAAAAACCTCGTGGACAGCGAAATCATGCTGGGCCTTCTCAAGACCAGCAAATACCGTTTGGCTTCTGACATGAACGACTGTGATGTGGCCCTCATCAACACCTGCGCCTTTATCGAAGACTCGCGCAAAGAGTCGATCGACGCCATATTGGAATTGGCGGAACTGAAAAAGCGGGGAAAAATCAAAAGTTTGATTGTCTGCGGATGTCTGCCTCAAAAATATCATAAGTCGCTCAAAGAAGAGATCGGTGAAATTGATGCCATGGTTGGCACGGGTGAATATTCAAAAATCGATGAAATCGTCGATTCCGTGCTTAAGGGCGATAAAGTCTCTCGCGTGGAAGACACGCGGTTTATTTATGACCATTCGGCACCGCGTTTTTCCCTGACCCCCGCGCATTTCCGGTACGTCAAGGTCGGGGAGGGATGCGATCACCGCTGCACTTTCTGCATTATCCCGCAGCTCCGCGGCGACTACCGTTCGCGGCCGCTTGAGTCAATAGAGACGGAAGTACGCCGGTTTGTGTCCGAGGGCATGAAAGAAGCCAATTTGATCAGCCAGGACACTTCATATTACGGCCGTGACCTTGGCGGCCAGTATCTCTTGCCCGTACTTCTGAACAAGTTGAACGCCATTGAAGGCTTGGGATGGGTGAGGCTCCTTTATAATCATCCTTTTCACATGACGGACGAAATTCTGGATGCCATTGCCGGACTTGAAAAAATCTGCAAATACGTCGATATCCCGTTGCAGCATATAAGCGACCGGATGCTGAAAAGCATGAAAAGGGGCATTCTGAAAGATAAAACCATGGCTTTGATCGAGCGCATGCGCGTGAAGATTCCGGATTTGGCTATTCGGACCACTTTCATTGTGGGGTATCCCGGGGAAACCGAAGAGGATTTCATGGAATTATACCGTTTTGTGGAGCAAGCCAAATTTGAAAGGCTGGGGGTCTTTACCTATTCGCGCGGCGATGATGAAGGCTCTAGACTTGAGGGCCACATACCGGAACAATTCAAAATTGAACGCAGAAATGCCATCATGGCCCTGCAGCAAAAAATTTCCATGGAGCATAACCGGAAATGGGTGGGGAAAAGGATACAGGTGCTGGTAGAGCGGGAAGAACCCGCGGGAGGCTTTGTCGGCCGCACTTACCGGGACGCGCCGGAAATAGACGGGCAGGTCTTTATTCATAAGCCGGTTTCAGGTAAAATCACGGCCGGTGATTTTTATAACGTTGAAATCAAAAGCGCCATGGAATATGATTTGACTGGAGAATTCGTGATGCCGTGATGCACCCCAATTATTTGACACTCCTGCGCATTGTTCTGGCCTTTATTTTCCCGCAACTCATGGCCTCACCCTCGATAGCGATGCGCATGATGGCTTTTGGCGTGTTTCTATTAGCTGCTTTATCGGATATGTGGGACGGCCACCTGGCCCGCAAAACCAACCGCGTTACGGCAACCGGTAAAATCCTTGATCCCATAGCGGATAAAATTTTAAATCTCGGTGCGATGTGGATTTTTGCCCAATTAGGCGCGTATCCCTTCTGGATTATCATTCCCATTTTTATCCGTGAAATCCTGGTGACGATGATACGCATCCGCTGCGTAGCCCGAAAGGAAGTGATAGCCGCCGAGCTGTCAGGCAAGATCAAAACTGTGCTCCAGTACGCGTCCATCCTGTTTTCTTATTTGTATCTCATGGCCCTGGCTTTAGAATGCTCGCCGTTCTGGATTTCCTGCCTGTATGTTTTGAATTTGGCGGGCATAGTGACCGCTTTGGGCATGACGCTTTATTCCGGGTATCTTTTTTTCAGGGAAAGCGGGCGCATGGGAAAAGGCATGGAGGCTGTGGCCACATCCGGTTATCTGGGGTTTATGCCGTTTGCGCCCGGCACCTGGGGAAGCGCTGCGGGCGTGGTTTTGTATTTACTGATGCCGCGCTCACCCTTGGCGTATGCTGCTTCGCTTCTGATATTCATCGCCCTCGCGGTTTTGTCAGCGCATCAATACCAGGCCCAATGCGCTTCCAAAGATCCCCGTGAAGTTGTGGTGGATGAAACCGTGGGAATGCTTATGACTTATCTGTGGCTGCCCGCGAATCTATTCACGGTGCTGGCCGGCTTTGCGTTGTTCCGGTTTTTTGATATTGTTAAACCTCTTTTTATCCGCAAAATCGAGACCCTGCCGGGCGGCTGGGGCATAGTCCTGGACGATATTCTGGCCGGTGTTTACGCAAATGTACTGCTAAGAGCGGTGCTATGGTTCTCACCCGTGAAGCTGTAAGCCCGCGCGCCATCCTGGTTCCCATCGGGTCGGAAGTCGTATCCGGCAATGTTGTTGACACCAATTCGGCGTATTTATCGCGAGAACTCACCCAATTAGGCTTTGAGGTCATTCAGCATCTGGCCGTTAAGGATGAGGCATTTCTGATAAGAGAGGTGCTGGAAGAGGCCCTGGGAAAGGCCGATCTCACCATCACCACGGGCGGATTAGGCCCCACGTTTGACGACATCACGAAAGAGGTGCTGACCGGTATAAGCGGCCAGCCCCTCATTTTCAACCCCGCTCAGTTCAGGCATATTCAGGATTATTTCCGGAAACGCAAGCGCAGACTCCACAAAAACACCAGGCGGCAGGCCTATTTCCCCCGCGGCAGCCGTATTTTTCCTAACCGTTTCGGAGTGGCGGCCGGCATTGGGCTGGAAAAGGAAGGGAAGTGGCTGATAGCGCTGCCCGGCGTTCCCCATGAAATGGAAGGCTTGTTTAAGACCGAAATAGCGCCTTTCCTCGGTTCGCACTTCGGCAAATTCAAAACCGTGGCCGTCATCAATGCTAAAATCATCGGCCTGAGCGAGGTCGAAGCGGTGGAGCGAATGGGCGCGCGTTTTCCGCCCGCGGATGAGAATATCCAGTGCGGGATTTATCCCTCGCCCGGCGAAGCGACCCTGCGCCTGACTTTCAGAACGAGCGATCGCAAAAAGGCGGGTTCTCTTGTCCGTTTCTGGAGCAAAACCCTGCGCTCCAAACTGGGTGATTATCTTATTTCGCTGACCGGCGAATCTCTCGAGGAAGTGGTGGGCAAGCTTTTGGCCGGGCGCCGGCAAACCGTGGCTTTAGCGGAAAGCATGACCGGCGGCCTCGTGGCCAAACGGCTCACCGACATCCTGGGATCATCCCGTTATGTCCGGGGAGGGGATGTTGTGTATTGCGATCAAATCAAAAATTCCGTTTTAGGTATTGATAAAAAAACGCTGTCCCGCTATTCCGCTGTGTCGCCGCAAATAGCCGGGCTCATGGCCCAATCCTCCCGGGCAAAATTTTCAAGCGATTGGGCTCTTTCGGTGACCGGCAATGCGGGACCCGGTTCCCAGGGCGGCCAACCGGTGGGGACTGTTTTTTTAGGCCTGAGCGGAAAAAACACGCGGCTCGTAAAAAAATGCTTCTTTGCCGGAACGCGGGAACGCATCCGCTGGCTTGCCTCGCAGGCAGCCCTCAACATGCTTCGCTTAGCTTTGCTGAATGGATAAAACCCGTTCTTTTCTGGCCATCGATTTTGGTTCCTTTTATTCGGAAGAAATCAAGGTGGTAGTCCAATCTCTCAAACAACATTACACGGATGTGAAATGGGTGAATCCCGAAGCCATGCACCTGACCTTGAGCTTTTTCGGAAATGTCGAGCAATGTCTTATCGATACGGCCAGTGATATTCTGAAAACGCTTGCGCCGCGCCACCAGGCTTTTTCACTCTCTCTTCACGGGGTAGGCGGCTTTCCCGATTTAGCCAATCCGAGGGTTTTATGGGCAGGGCTGGAGGGTCAAACCGAATTACTTCAGGCCCTGAAAAAGGACCTTGACGCCGGTTTGCTGAAAGCCGGCATTGCGCCTGAAGAAAGAGATTTTCGTCCCCATCTGACTTTGGGAAGGCTGCGCGGTTTCAAACGCCAGGCCCGAAACCTGCCTCCTGACGTTTTGAATTTTAATTCCTCCCAAAGCTATCGCGTCACCCGGCTGGTTATTTTTAAAAGCGAGCTGACCCGGGAAGGGGCCCGTTACACACCCCTGCGGACTTTCAGTTTGCTTCCCGAAGTGGCGGCAAACCCGTGAAAGTCTCTCCGAAACTTTTGCTGCGCATTTATAAAACTCTCCGCGCAAAATATGGGCATCTTAAATGGTGGCCGGGAGATACCCGGTTTGAAATTATATTGGGCGCAATTCTGACTCAAAATACGTCGTGGACCAATGTTGAGAAAGCCATCACCGTTTTAAAAAAACGGGGCGTCCTTAAGGTTGAAGCCATTCATCACCTGCCGGAAGGGGAATTGGCCGGGCTTATCCGGTCCGCGGGCTATTTTAATATCAAAGCTAACCGCATCAAGAATTTCACCCATTATCTCTATCAAATTCACAACGGGTCTCTTTCCAAAATGTTCCTGCGGCCGGGAAAATTGCTGCGTGAAGAATTGCTGGCTATCAAGGGAATAGGCCCTGAAACCGCTGATTCGATCCTTCTTTATGCCGGCCGCAAGCCATTTTTTGTCGTGGATGCCTACACCAAACGCGTGTTTTCCCGGCATAAATTTTTCCGCCAAACAAGTCCTTATGAGCAAGTGCAGGCGTTTTTTATGACACGGTTGACTCCTGACACCCCTCTGTACAACGATTATCACGCCCAAATTGTTAATCTCGCCAAACGCCATTGTTTCAAAAAAAATCCCGATTGCAAGTCCTGCCCCCTGCGCTTTTTATTTTCATTGCCGGCCTAAACAACCCAACTCTTTTAAATATAATAAGTTATAGACAATAATTTCTTTTGGCACTGTGTTTTTTTGTAATCCTGCTAAACAGAGTATATACTTGTTAAAAAGAGCAAATTTTTTTTACATACAATACTCATTGAAATAACAAGAGTTAAAGATTCTGCGGACGTCAATATTTTTTGCATGTCAAAAGAACAGGAGGGGCATCTTGGTTGCTGACTCTGGACCCAAAAAATTGGGCCAAATACTCATAGAGCAGGGTGTTTTGACCGTGGAAAATCTGGAAAAAGCTTTAGAAGTGCAAAAAACAGAATCCGGTCTTTTGGGTGAAATTCTGATACGGCTGAAGATGGTTCATGAGGAGGATATCGTGATAGCCTTGGCCACTCAGTTCAATTTTCCGTATCTGGCTGTGCAAAATTTCACCATCAATCAGGAAGCCGTCCAATCCGTGCCCGCTGAACTGGCTATTCGGCATACCTTTATACCCATCGATAAAGTTCATAATATCCTGACAGTTGTCATGGCGGACCCTTCCAACCAGGAATCCATACGTCAAATCGAAGAAAAAACGGGCTGCCGGGTACAGGCTTTTGTGGGCACGGTATCGGAAATTGAGGAGTCGGTTAAAAAAAATTATAAATTGACGGATTACACGAAAACAAAATCGGAAGGATTAAAAGTCAAGATGGCGTTCAAATCCACGGCCGAACAAAAAATCAAAAAAGCGGAGAGCGAAAGTGGCTGATTCTCTCGAAGACAAGTGGCTTCAAAAAATGGTTGATACGGGTGTTTTGAGCACCGAACAGCATGAAAGCGTCTTGAAGGAATCCAGGTCTTCGAAAAAGCCCCTTACGGAAATTCTCATTCAGCGAAACATTATTTCCGAACGCGACCTCACTGTTTTTCTGAGCCAGGAACTTAATCTTCCCGTCATGAATCCGCTTAATTTCAAGATTCCGGCAGAGTTGCTGGCGCTTATTCCGCAGGACTATGTAAAAAAATACCGTATCCTGCCTATTTCCAGACTCGGGCGCACTCTCACGGTGGCCACGACCAATCCTCTCGGTCTGATGGCCTGGGATGATATTGCGGCGATCACGGGTTTGAAAATCAAACCCGTGCTGGCATCCCCGAGCATTTTGGACGAAGCCATTAAAAAATTCTACGCTCCGGACGCGGCCGAAGACGCAAAAAGTCGTGAGGTTTCAATCGCGGACATGATGAAAGAACTGGAAAATGCCCCCTCGCTTCACACCTCGCAGAAAACTCAGGCCGTTGATTTGGCCAAAGAAGTTTCAGAAGCCCCGGTGATTCGTATTGCCAATCTGGTAATTCTTGAATCGGTCAAGCGGAAAGCCAGCGATCTTTTTATCGAACCCTGGGAGAAGAACACGCGTGTCAGATGCCGTGTCGACGGATTGCTGGAAGAAGTGAAATTGCTGCCGGCTTCTATCGCGCCGGCCATTGTGTCCAGAATCAAGGTCATGAGTCATCTAGACATTGCGGAGCACCGTATTCCGCAGGACGGCCGTTTTAAGGCCAGAGTCCAAAACCGTGAGGTTGATTTCCGCGTTTCAATTATCCCCACGAGTTACGGCGAAAAGGTCTGCATACGTCTTTTGGACAAAAAAACTCAAAATCAAAGTCTTGATGCCCTTGGTTTTTCCGGCCTGGAGCTTGCGAGAATCCGGGAGGCGGCCCTTAAACCGCATGGGATGATTTTAATCACCGGGCCCACGGGCAGCGGCAAGACCACCACTTTGTATTCGATTTTAAACCATCTGCACACGCCGGATAAAAACATAACCACGGTCGAAGACCCGGTCGAATATCAGGTCCACGGCATCAATCAGGTGAATGCCCGGGAATCCGTGGGGCTAACCTTTGCCGCCGCCCTGCGTTCTATTTTGCGTCAGGATCCTAACATTGTCATGATCGGGGAAATACGCGACCTTGAAACCATGGACATAGCCATTAAAGCGGCCTTGACGGGGCACCTGGTTTTAAGCACCCTCCACACCAATGACGCGTCGAGTTCCATCGTGCGCATGGTGAATATGGGAATAGAACCTTTCCTGATCGCTTCGTCCGTGCACATGGTAACCGCGCAACGGCTTATCCGCCGTCTTTGTCCAGACTGCAAACAGCCCAAAGATGCGGATGCGGAAACCCTCAAACTCATGAAACAGCCGGTAACCAAAAAATTGACTATTTACCGCGCCCACGGCTGTTCCGCCTGCCGTGATTCCGGATTTTTAGGGCGCCGGGTCATTACGGAAGTGCTTGTTTTAAGCCAGTCCGTGCGCGAAGCTATTTTGAGGCGGGCCAACGCGGATGAAATCAAGAAACTCGCCAGACAAGAAGACATGACGACCTTGCGCGAAAGCGGTATCCGGAAAGTGATTGAGGGCGAAACCACGATGGAAGAAGTTATCCGCATCACGGCAAGCGACCCGGAGGCGGTCTGATGCTGACCAAAGAAACGCTCATCAACGCCCTGCAAAAAAACAAAAAAATATCGGAAGAAAGTTTAAAAAAAGCCGTGGAAATTCACAAAACCAAGGGCGGCAAGCTTTCCGAAATTTTTGTCGCCGAAGGGCTGCTAACCGACCAGGAATTGGCCGTGCTCATGAGCCAGGAGCTGGGCATTCCGGTGCTTACGATATCATCCATGAAAATCGATCCCGAAGTCATCCGCCTCATTCCCAAAAAAATCGCGGAACATTACGAGGTTGTTCCCATCTCAAAAATGGGAAAAGTGCTTACCGTGGCAATGAGTGATCCGCTCAATATTTTTGCGCTGGATGACGTGAAACAAATCACGGGATGCACGATACTGCCGATTGTCACGACTTCCAAAGAAATATACCACGCCATGGAAACTTACCACGGCGGCGGACAGGGGCAGCTTGATGACTTATTGGAAGGAATTGAAGACGACGGGCTCGAGATTATCAGAGAGGAGGCCTTGGAAGAAAAATCCAAAGACAGCGGCGAGGCTGACCAGGCGCCGGTTCTCAAGATGATGGATTTGATTCTGAGAGAAGGCCTTAAGCGCCGCGCTTCCGATATTCATATCGAGGTGTTCGAAAATGACTTTCGTATCCGGTACAGGATTGACGGCAGCCTGCATGAAGGATTCCATCCTCCGCTGGCCATGCACGGCCCGCTGCTGAGCCGGCTAAAAATCATGGCAGAGCTGAATATCACGGAACGGCGGGTGCCGCAGGATGGCCGGTTCCGCGTTAAAACGGAAGGCCGGGAAATCGATTTTCGTGTGTCCATTCTTCCCATGCAATTCGGGGAAAAAGCGGTTTTGCGCGTTCTTGACCGGTCTAATGTCCGGGTTAGCATCGATAAATTGGGTTTTAATTCCGAATCTCTGGATAAGTTCAAGGAAGCGATCACCAAACCTTACGGGATGATTCTGGTCACAGGCCCTACGGGCAGCGGTAAATCCACGAGTCTTTATTCCGTGCTCAACGCGTTGAATACGCCAGACCGCAACATCATGACCATCGAAGACCCGGTTGAATATCAGCTCGAAGGCATTTCGCAGACGCAGGCCCAGCCTGAAGTGGGTCTGACTTTCGCCAATGGACTGCGCTCGATATTAAGGCAAAGTCCGGACGTGATTCTGGTTGGCGAAATACGCGACACGGAAACCGCTGATATCGCGGTGAAAGCCGCCCTTACGGGACATTTGGTGCTTAGCACGCTCCATACCAACAGCGCCGCCGGAGCTTTTTCCCGGATGATAGACATGCATATCGAGCCTTTTCTTATCGCCTCGTCGGTTATTCTGGTCACGGCGCAGCGGCTATACCGGAAAATATGCGATAAGTGCAAGGAGCCCTATGACATTCCGCAGGCGACTCTGCAAAGACTCAAGGTGCCCCTGGATACGCTGAAAGGAATCACGCCGTTTCACGGTAAGGGCTGCGCGGCCTGCAATTTGACCGGCTATTTCGGTCGCCTGGGCACGATGGAGGCTCTTTGGGTGAATGATGAAATCCGGGAAATGGTTTTACAAAGGGTGTCGACGGATGATATCCAGGAGGCGGCAAGGAAAACCGGAATGAAAACACTGTTTGAGAACGCGTTTCTGAACTTCAAGAACGGGCTGACCACTTTGGAAGAGGTTCTGAGAATAACTTCGGAGGCTTAAGATTCACGATGCCTATATTCGATTATCAGGTGAAGGATTCAAACGGTAATAACGTGTCGGGGCAGAAAGAAGCTCCTGACATGAATATCATGGTGCAGGAGCTGAAAACCCAAGGGTATTTAATTCTCAAAGTGACTGAAGCCAAGGCCGGGCGGGGCAGGGGGAGAAGAAAGGAAACAGGCAAACAGGGAAAAATCAAATTAGACGACCTCCTTGTGTTTTCACGGCAAATGGCCACCATGGTGGACGCGGGCATCCCTTTGGTGCAAAGTCTCGAGATTTTGTCGGAACAGACGGAAAAAATAACATTTCGCCGTATTATTCAGCTGATCAAGGCTGATGTGGAAGGAGGTAAGAATTTTTCCGAGGGACTTGACCAGCACAAAAAGGTCTTTTCCCCGCTTTTTATCAGCATGGTGCGGGCGGGAGAATCATCGGGTACTTTGGATGAAATCCTGGACCGGCTGGCCACTTATCTGGAAAAGATCAGCAATTTGCAGAAGAAAATCAAATCCGCCATGATTTATCCCATTGTGGTGTTTGGTATAGCGCTGACCATCACCACGTTGATGCTGGTGTTTATCATCCCTAAGTTTGCCGAAATCTTTCAATCGCTGAATGCCGCGCTGCCCGCGCCCACGCAAATGCTTATTGATTTGAGCCACGTATTGAGGAGTCAATTTCTGGTTGTCGCGGCCGGCACAGGCGTCATTTTCTTCGTATTCCGCGGAATCATACGTACCCCGGCCGGAATTCTGTGGTGGGATCACTTCAAGCTTCGCATGCCCATATTTGGCACTTTGTTCCTGAAATCCTCCATCAGCAAATTTTGCCGGACTCTGGCCACACTGGTGAAAAGCGGCGTCCCTATTCTGACCGCGCTTGAAATCGTTGGCACAACGGCCGGCAACCGCGTGATTGAATTGGCGCTGATTGATGTGAAAAATTCCATCAGGGAAGGGGAAGGCATCGCCGGGCCCCTGGAGAAAAAAAATATTTTCCCGGTGATGGTGGTGAGAATGGTCGCCGTAGGCGAAGAAACCGGGGAATTGGAACAAATGCTTTCGAAAATAGCCGACTTTTACGACGCCCAGGTAGACGCTGCCATTGAAGGGTTGAGTTCATTGCTGGAACCTTTGATCATCGCATTTTTGGGCGTGGTGATAGGAGGTATCGTGATATGCATGTTTTTACCCATCTTGAATCTCAGCCAGGCGATTAAAATGTGATCCTATGATCAGGCCGCTGTTTGTTCAAAAACTGAAACGCTTGATTCTGGTCCGGCTTTTGGCCGTCACCGTCTTTATCACCCTGGGTGCTTTTGTCTTTGAAATGAATCCATTTGTTTATTACGGTGTTATATCTGTTTTCCTGCTGCTGAGTCTAGTCTATATCCTTTGGGTGGCCTCCGAGCGCCATCTCAAAATTCTCACCTATTTTCAGATTGCCATGGATATTGTGGCAATTACGGTTTTTGTCTATTACACGGGCGGTGTGGACAGCGTGTTGGCCACGCTCTACGTGCTGCCGATTTTAAGCTCCGGGTTTGTGCTGTTCAGGCGAGCGCCTGTTTACATGGCGGTGGTGAGCAGTGTTTTCTTTACGGCCGCCGTTATCGTGGAACATTGGCGAGTTTTGCCGGATTATCTGCCTGGCATCGCGCAGGACTTTCATTTTGAACGGGATTTTTTTTATTGCTTTTACATGGTCTATGTCCGCGTAACCATATTTGTTTTGATCGGTTTTCTTGCCGATTATCTGGTTCGCGCCGTGGATAAAATGGAACAGAGCCTGAGCGTACGGGAAAAATTTGCGCTTCTCGGTGAAATGGCCATGCACATGGCCCATGAAATCAAAAACCCGCTTATGGCGATTTCCGGATCCATTGAAGTGCTAGAGGATGATTTGCGCGGAAAATTATCCGGCGAAAACCGCAAATTGATGGAATCTATCATTGTCGAGTCGCAGCGGTTGAAGGATTTATTTGAAAAAGTCCTGGATTACGCGCGGCCGGAATCGCTGGATATTCAGCGGTTGAAGCTCGATGAAGTTCTGGATGAGGTGTTTATCCTGCTTGATGCCTTTATCAAGAACGGAAAGAACATCAGCGTTCATCACGAATACCGCGGCCAGCCGCCATGCTGGATCTATGCCGACCGCAATCGTATCAAACAGGTTTTTATCAATATTATTTACAACGGCATGCAGGCCATGCCCGAAGGCGGGGATCTCTCCGTGTGGATGCATGAAAACAACTCGTTCTGTGAAGTGAATTTCAAAGACACCGGATTGGGCATGAACCGCCGGGAAAGGGAGAATTTATTTATACCGTTCCGCTCCGGCAAAAAAGGCGGGTCCGGAATCGGTTTGGCCATTGCGTATAAAATTATTCACAATCACGGAGGAAATATCGCGGTCAAAAGCCAGCCGGGCATGGGAAGTGTTTTTACCGTTTCCTTACCGAGACTGCAATGACCGGAGAAAGGCGTGCACTTCAATGAAAATCGTATCACCGGCCCGTCTCCTTGTTATTGACGACGAAGCCAATATATTGCGTTTTCTCACCCGCGCTCTGGAAAAACGCGGTTATGAGGTTCATCCTGTCATGGAGGTCGCTGAAGCGCTTGAAAAGCTGAGCGTGATACAGCCTGACCTGGTCATCACGGATCTTGTGATGCCGGACATGAGCGGAATTGAGCTTTTGAAGCGGATCAAATCGCATAATCCGGAAATCAATGTGGTTGTGATCACGGCCCACGCCTCGCTCGACACGGCGATATCAGCGATTCGCGGCGGAGCCAGCGATTATCTGGTCAAACCCTTTCAGATTGAAGAGCTATGCTCCGTGGTCAAACGCGCCCTTTCGAGCAAGCGTATTGTTTATGGCGAAGGCGGCAGCGAGGCTTTTGAAAAAAAATACGATTTCCGAAATTTGATCGGGACTTCACGGCAAATGAAAGAAATGCACGGCTTGATTCAACGTGTGTCGGCCAACGACGCGACCGTGCTTATTACGGGCGAAAGCGGCACCGGAAAAGAGCTGGTGGCGCGCTCCATTCATTATAATTCCCAAAGAAGGGTCAAGTCCTTCGTGAGCATCAATTGCGCGGCTTTGCCGGAAAATCTTATGGAAAGCGAGCTGTTCGGGCACGAGAAAGGCTCGTTTACCGGTGCCACCTCGACCAAACAAGGCCTGCTCGAGCTGGCCCATGAAGGAAGCTTCCTGTTTGATGAAGTCGCTGAAATCCCGCTGCATGTTCAAGCCAAATTGTTGCGGGTTCTGCAGGAAAAGGAATTAAGGCATGTGGGCGGACTGAGGGACATCAAGGTGGATGTCCGTATGATTGCGGCGACAAGCAAGGATTTGAGGACCCTGGTGCAAAAAGGACTGTTCAGGGAGGATTTGTTTTACCGTCTAAATGTGGTGCCCATTCACTTGCCGCCTTTGCGCGAGCGCCGGGAGGATATCCCCCTGCTGGTTGCTTATTTTCTTGAATATTACAGTCAGAAACACGGCCTGAAGGCAGCCATGCGGATTGAAGACGCGGCCGTGAAGCACATGACCGAGGTTTCTGATTGGCCCGGGAATGTCCGGGAGCTTGAAAATGCGGTGGAACGCGCCATTCTCTTTTCCGATGACGGCGTTATCCGGGAGGAGCAAATCCTTAAAGCGGCGTCCGAGCATTCCCGCGAAACGTCCGGGACTGCCATGCCCTCCAATGGTTCGCGGAATTTAAAAACGGAAACTGAAGGGTTTGAAAAAAGGCTGATTGAAAGCGTTCTTAAGGAAACAAGCGGAAACAAATTTCAGGCTGCCAGACGTCTTCAGATCAGCCGGCAAAGCCTGCAGTATAAAATCAAAAAATATCAGCTCGAATAATCGAGTCTCGCCTTTTGTGAGGGAGGAACCCGCGCGGGAGCTATTTGGCGGGCTTTTTCCAGGGCTTCCCGCGAAGCATTTTCATCGCCCGTGAGTTTGAATAAATTCCCAAGATTGAACCAGACATCCGCCGAATTATCATCAAGCGTGAGGACGTAGCGGAGGACATTGATGGCCTGTTGATAAGAGCCGACTTGAGACAAACAGTCCGCGACCGCGATATGAAAATCGGCCTGATAAGGGTCTAAAGCGAGGCTTTTCAGGAAATAGGTGTAAGCCGTTTCGGGCTGCTTCAGCTGATCGAGACAAAAGCGCCCCAGTTGAAACCAGGTAAACGGATTTTCCGGTTTGAGTGCCGCGGCTTTTTTAAAATATTCCAAAGCTTTTTCCGGATTTTCCTTGGATTCGATAATGCCAAGCTGGATATAAAATCTTTCATCCTGCGGCACCTGGCGCGAGAAAGTCAGGGCGTTTTCGCGCGCCAGGGCGTATTCGCCTTTTGTCATATACATGGCCACAAGATTTTTGGCAAAAACCGGGTTGCTGAGCCCCAGGGAAACCCCCTTGGATGTCAGTCGAATGGCTTCATCCACATTTCCTTTCTCATAGTAATATTCGCCCAGTTTGATGTGCGCCATGGCATGGTGCGGTTCTTGCCTCAGAATGGAAGTCCAAAGAGAGTACGAATCGCGCCAATGCTCTAAATCGTGTCTTGAAATAGTGAACAACCCGAAGGCGACCGTGGTCATCACGCTTGCAATCAGCGCTTTGATGAAAATATTTTTTGCCCATTGCCACAGGCTTTCCAAGGTGCGGCAAAAAAACAAAACGGGCATAAGCAAGGGCAAGTACATGTATCTGTCAGCTATGGGAGCGCTGAGAGGCAGAAGGTTGATGGTTGGCGCAAGCAAAATAATAAAGCCGAATAATGAGGCGGCAAAATAAACAAACCGTTTGCGCAATGCGAAAGCGAGAACGATAAGTGTTAAGCAGATGGCGGCGGGTAAGGCATAGGCGGCATTCAGCCAACTGACATGGGACAGGGTGGGATAGAGCGCTATTAAATGCACAGGGAAGAAGACGTGCTTTAAATATAAGCAGATGGTCCAAAACGGGACCAGGCTGTAAAACTCGAAACCGGAAGCGGCCATGGGAGCAATAGCCTTTTCTTTCAGATGCGCGAGAAGCACCAGCCCGAATTCCGTTCCGGCAAACAGCAGAAAGGGGAGGATTCTCCTGAGATTGTTTTTCCAGGCTGTCCGGAAAAACAGGTGATCAATGCCGCTTAATATCAGCGGGAAGGTGATTGCCACGGGTTTTGCGAACACAGCCAGCGCGTAAAAGAGAAGGGCTTTGAAATAAAATAACCGCTTCCCGTGTTTTAGAAACAGAAAATACGCCTCAGCCGCGGCCAAGGAAAAGAATGCTGACAGGAGGGTTTTATGGGAACTTACCCAGGCCACGGATTCCACTTGAAGGGGGTGGATGCCGAAAAACAGCGCGGTGGTAAAGGACAAAAACCAGGACCGGCTTATCTGGAACACAATAAGGCAGACCAGCCAGATGTTGAGAAGATGGAAAATGATGTTGACCCAATGATAACCTTGAGGCTGTATCCCAAAGAAATGATATTGAAACGCGCAGCTGAGCAAGGTGACCGGGTGATAATTGGCGAATATAAGCGACGAAAAGATTTTTTGAATACGGTCGGCCGTGAGTTTATGAATCACCGGATTTTGGGCGATATACATGCCGTCGTCCCAGTTTGTGAATTCAAAATGACTCGCGGGTAAAAACAGAAAAAGGGTGATGCCGGCTAGCAAAGCCAGGATGCCAATCCAGTGCGGAAGGGTTAAAGGTTTTCGTGATGCTGCCAGATTTTGATTCAAGGTTTACTCCTTTTGTACTAAAGGTTCTTAGCCTTTATCCGTTATCTATTCAATATAAAAGTCAAAAATTTTTTACATGCTGACAGAAATCTTTACAAAAACAACCTTATCTTGTGAGCTCAAATTCATAACACCTTTATTTTGAATGACTTATAAAATTAATCATATTGGCATCGAACTTGTATAAATAAGACTGGGCCAGGGAAGTTAAACTAGAGGAGGACAATCAAAATGTTTATGAAACTGCAAAGTAAAAAAGGATTCACGCTCGTTGAAATCATGATCGTGGTCGCGATCATCGGTCTTTTGGCAGCCATAGCTATCCCCAACCTGCTGAGAGCCCGCGTCAATTCCAATGAAGCGGCGGCAAAGGGAGCGTTGAGAACGCTTTCGTCAGCTTGTGAAAGTTTCCGTGCGGCGCAAAACCCGCCTGCGTATCCGGCGGCTTTGGCCAATT
>Ga0154350_158_pt1 | contig 19216 bp, 18 predicted proteins | sample RifGroA2_FD_115878 | JGI IMG/M metagenome (GOLD analysis project Ga0154350, IMG submission 115878) | Omnitrophica bacterium GWA2_50_21
TGCCTTCGAAACGGGGGTGGGAGAGTAGGTAGCTGCCGGGTTTATTTAAAAACGCCTGCATGTCCTTGTGATGTGCAGGCGTTTTTGTTGTGTGTCCAGCCTCCAACCAAGCTCGGAGGTGAAAGTCCTCGCAATTGAATCTCCCGTTGAGATATAAGGGTGAAGCCCTGAATGACCAGCGAAGCGTCGATGGCGGCAGATGAGGATGAGCGTTCAAGGAATGGGTGCGACCCGCCTGACTGATAGATACAGTTCCCGATTTTTACGCGAAGATTTTATTTAATCGGGAAATGAATAAATCCTAGTATTCTTTCGAATACCATTGAATTGTTTTCTTCAAGCCTTCCTCCAAGGATGTCCGCGCCTTCCAACCTAGAATGGTTTTTGCCATGCCGGGATCGGAAACCTTGTAGGGAATCAGAGAGGGTTTGCTCGAGTTGAATCGGATTTCGGGGCTGAAGCCGAGAATCCCGAGAATTGTTGAGATAACGTCCTTAACTCGATGTGCGTCCTTGCAGCAGATGTTGAGAGGCTTGGCCTCGGCGTATTTTTTCATGGTCAAGAGAAGCCCCTCCGCGACATCCTCGGCATAAGTAAAACAACGCACGTCTTCGCCGTTTCCCCATATCTCATAAGGGTTCATCCGGTTGACTGCTTTCACAATCAAGGCGGGAATCACATGGCATTCATCGAGGTTGAAATTATCAAAGGGGCCGTAAATGGCAGTCGGCCTAATTATCGCGTATTTTGTCCGGCTGGTCATGTGAAAATGCCGGCACAGCGTCTCGAGGTACCGGTTGCACCAGCCGATGCCGTAATTCATGGGTATCCACGGATCCCCCTCGAATCCCTCCGCTTCCACATTGGGTCTGCCCGTATGCGGATAAACATAGCTGCTGCTCACGAACGCGCATCTCTCGGCCTTCATTTTGGCGGCTAGGTGAATAAGCTTGGAATGAAGATCCAGGTTGTACAAAATGATGCCGGAAGGGTCTTCCTTGATCCCTTTAGCACCTCTGATCCGGGCCGCCGCGATAAACACAAGATCCATGTCCTGAAAAATCTCTTGCGCCTCCGCTCCGCGCAGCAAATCGCATGTGACGATCTCCAAATTTTTATGCTGTACGGAGATCCTGCGTGACTGATGCTGAGTCGCTCTCACATGCGCCCCCGCGGCCAGCAGCTGCATGATGAGATTTTGGCCGATCAGTCCTCCGCCACCGGCGACAAGAACGTTCTTCCCCTTGTAACACAGGCTGGTTTCATTCATTTAGCGTGCCTCTGACTTTCAATATTCGGCTACTTTGGGGATCTTATTGATGAAAATATGATAGGAAGGGAAAATCCTCTTTGTCCGGCCTAGACCGCTTTTGCTTCACAGCCGCTTAAATGACGGTAGAGACCGAACACCGCGAATCTTTTTTGCCAGTAATCCGATTCATCCAGAAATTGCTTCGCCAGCGCCATGCGCCGGTCGGCCTCGGCAAAACTCCTCAATTTCCGCTCGGTCAGAGATAGAAAAAGGTTTCCCAGCGCATTGGCATGGCTGATACGATCGCAGATATCACGCAGGATCTTCCTTTTGTTTTCGAGCTTGACCGGATTCTCCATATCCAGGATGGGCTCATAATTGATCTTGTAATCCATCAAAAACCAGAGGTCGGCGAGATCCTCCTTTGAAGGCACGATATCCAGGTCTTTGCCCTGCAAGCGGTCAAAAAATTTTCTCGCATTCGCTTTCTCACTCTCCTCGCGCCGTCTAAGATTCAGACTTTGGAAAATCCCCGCCATCCAGCCTCCCGTCCCCGGGTTGGCAATGACACTCCCGCAATCCTGGGTCAGGCTGCCGAAAATCTCCGTGGAAGGAAGCGGGTTCAAAATCTGAAGGGGATACCAGTCGAACCCGAGTTCAAGGGCGAGATTGACCGTTTCCTTCATTTGTCCCAGGGTCTCCCCGGGGAACCCCATCATGAGAAATCCTTTGATAAAAAGATATGGATAAGCCGCCAACAGGTACTTGGCTTTCCTGAATGAGTCCACCGTCCCGGGTTTGTGCACTTCCTGGAGGATTTTCGGGCTTCCGGATTCTATGCCGATATTGAGTCCGATGCATCCCGATTCTACCATCGCGTGAAGGAGGCCGGGCGTTATTGCGGCTGCGATGACCCCGTTGGAAGCGTCCCAGGTCAGATTCATCTTTCTCCGTATGATTTCATTAAATAGCGCCGTGGCCCGCATTTCGTTGAACAACAGGTCGTCATCCAGCCAGGTGATATGTTTTATCCCGTAGTCATGAACCAGCCGCTCGACCTCATCAACCACAAGGACCACTTCCCGGGTGCGGACCCCTGATCCGTTGAAGGATCGCACGCTGCAAAAGCTGCACTTTGCCCGGCATCCCCGGACGGCAAGACAAGAGGCCGCGGTCCGGTTTTCGCGCATGAACCGGTATGTTCCCACCTGCCCGAGCCCGTCGTATTTCCCGATTGCGAGTTCGCAGTAATCAGGAGGCAGAATCTCATCCAATTTTGGAGGCGTGCGCTCATTGAACGAAACGAAATCTCCGCCGATCAGCATGGCCACTTGCGACAATTCCGTCTCCGGCTGTTTGCCATTGACGACATCAAACAGAGCCGGAAGCGACTGATCACACTCGTAAAGGCCGATGAAGTCTATGTCAGGGCAGTCCCGGAGCACCGCCTCCGGCGCATTCGTGGGATGGACGCCGCCCGCGGCGACAGGCAGGTCGCACAATCGTTTCACCTCTTCCGCCACCCGCTTCATGTTCATATGGCCCATGGTAAACATGCAGCTAATGCCGATGAGATCGGGCCGGAATGATTCTAGGCTTTTTCCCAGAGCTTTTTTCCAGATTTCATATGAAAATTCATGAGGCTTCTCAAATACATGCGAGAGAATTTCATAGTTGAGATCAACAATGGCAGCCGCATAACCCGAGTTTTTCAGGCTTCTAGCGAGAATCGCGGCGCCATACGGCGGATAGGCCCAATAACGTCTGTTCAACGCAAGGGCGATATTGAAATCCTCTTCCGTAGCTTCGGGAGGGACCACCAAAAGTATTCTTTTCAGGGAAGATTTAAATAACTGTCGTAGTTGTTTGACTATTTGATCTTGCATTGTTAATAAATATACCGCCGATTTATCAAAATTACAAATATTTAGTCAAAACATAACATATTAATATTAAGCTTCTGTTACACGTAATACAGAAGTCTGCGGGGGCTAGTCTTTAAAAATGCTGTACCGGTGGGACTGGTGTTCTTTGTTCTTAAGGTACCACTGCAGGGTTTTCTTAATACCTTCCTCAAAAGAATATTGAGGCACAAATCCGAGCCATTCTTTTGCCCGGGTCATGTCCATCCGCCGGATTTTATTGCCCAGGGGCTTGGTTGTGTCCCATTTTATTTCAGGAGATCCGGGGGCATGCTTGCAGATGGTTTCGGCCACTTCCCGGATCGAGACGCCAACTCCGCTTCCCAGATTGACGGGGCCTTTGACTTTAGGCGCTTCGATCGACAGGATCATTCCGCGGGCACAGTCCTTGCTGTAGATAAAATCACGGATGGGAGAGCCGTCTCCCCACACGACCAGTGGATTCTCGCCGGCGCAGGCCCGCGCAATCAGCGCCGGGATGACCATCGCCGTCTTCGGATTAAAATTGTCAAAGGGTCCGTAAATATTGGCGGGCCTCACAATGACGGGATTGAAATTATATTGTTCCCGGTAGGCCTCGCATTGAAGCTCCCCGAAGCGTTTGGCCCAAGCGCCGTACCAATCCGAGGGATGGGGAGGTTTGTCCCATACGTCATTTTCTTTGAAGATTTCTCCGTCCGGATACACTCCGATCGTGCTGGTAAACAAATACCTTTCGGCCTTGCATTGCCACGCTGATTTCAGCATGTGAAGATTCACGAGCGAATTGCCCTCCAGGAATTTTGCGCCCTGGCTGCGGCCGATCCCCACACCGCCTTTGATGCCCGCCAGGTGGAACACGTCTTCCATCCCCTCGCAGGCCTTGAGGCAGGCATCCAGCAACGTAAGATCGGCTCTCATAAATTCCACGTTTTCCGGTAAACCGGCAGGATCATCGAGAGAGGCGATTCTGACATGGGCCCCGCACTCGAGGAGGAGTTCCACCAGCGCCCGGCCGATCATGCCCGTGCCGCCCGTCACGAGAACTTTTCTCCCTTTGAAACTGTTTGCCGTTTCCATCAGCCTTTATGCTCCAGGTACCATTCAATTGTTTTGCGGATACCGTCTTCAAGATCTACCTGTGCCTCCCATCCCAAAACCCGTTTCGCCTTGCCCGGATGGGACACTTTATAGGGGATGGCCGAAGGTTTGCCTGAGTTAAACACGACTTCGGGGTGAAAGTCGAGAGCCTTCAGAATCGCGCCGACGACATCCTTGATCGTGTGAGATTTTCCGGGGCAGATATTCAAGGCGTCGGCTTCAGGATATTTTTCAACCGCCTGCATGAAACCTCCCATCAAATCTTCCACGTAAGTGAAACAGCGGACATCCCGGCCGTTGCCCCAGACTTCATAAGGGTTCATCCGGTTTACGGCTTTTATGATAAGGGAAGGGATGACATGGCCTTCTTCGGGATTGAAATTATCGTAGGGTCCGTAATAGGCGGTGGGGCGGATGAGGGCGAACTTTGTTTTTGTGGTCATGTGAAAATGCTTGCAGAGTGTCTCCAGATAGCGATAGGTCCAGCCGATGCCGTAATTCGTCGGGATCCAGGGATCGCCCGTAAATCCTTCCTCCTCGACGTTGGGACTGCCGGTGTCCGGATAAATATAGCTGCTGCTGATGAAGCCCACGCGCTGGACATTTGCTTTGACGGCCATATGCAGGAGCCTCGGCTGCACGGAAATATTGTACATGAGAAGGCTGTCGGGGTCCTCCGTGATGACCTTGGCCCCTGCCGACTTGTTCGCCGTCATGAAGACGATATCGATGTCCTTAAAGAGCGGTTCCGCGCTCTGGGGGTTCGCAAGATCGCATTCCGCCACTTCCAGCCGCTTGTCCTCGATTTGAATTTTTCGGGGTTCCTCCGAGCTGGCGCGGACCCATGCTCCCTGATTCAGAAGTTTGCGGATCAGGCACTGCCCGAACATTTTATGACCTTGCAGTACCAGAACTTTTTTTTCTTTGTAAAACATTTTTATTCAGCGATCCTTCACGAGCGATCTGATTTTTTTGAGGATCCGGTCAACCGTCGGCGTCCCGTTGTCGAAATGAGGCGCAAAACCGGCCGTCCGGTCTTCAAGGCCGAGGCAATGCACCGGAACTGCGGTCGACATCATCAGTTCATAGGCGATGGAGCGCGACGGGCCCGAAATCTCAAAGTCGGAATCCAGAACAAGTCCCAGGCCGGTTGTCCTGAGTGATTCAGTCATGACGTCGGTGATTTTGAAAGGCTTCAGCCATAGGAGATGAATCAAGTCGCAAGAGATTCCTTCTTTCTCTAGGGTTTTTATAGCTTCGGCCGCGTTCAGCCGTGTGGCGCTGATGGCGAGTAGCGTGATCCGCGAGTCTTTACGGATCACCGGCTCCATTTCGTAGTCCACGGGAAAACTTCGCCTGTGTTCGCTCACATAAATCGGATCGTCATGATTCATATACCAGTTCCAAGCTTCAAGCCACTCTCCGGGAGTCATGGGAGCGCAGACCGGAATGCCGGGCATGCGCATCACCATTCCGTGCTGGCTCGCGGTGGCGACGGGGCCCATTCCGCCCTCCATGGCGATGGAGCGGATAAAGACGGGGCAGGGTATTCCCCACAGGTCTTTGGATTTGGCGGCGTAATTCAGCAGGGGGGCGGCGTTGTACCACATAAACCCCTGATACCGGATGACAAAGATGGGCCTCCGGCCCGTTAAGGCGACGCCGACCGCGATTCCCGCGCCGGAGACATCCGCCATCGAAAGTTCGATGATGCCCTCCTCTTCAGTCATTTCGGGCACCGTGCCCCCGATCCAGCCGACTGCCGTTACGCATTGGCCGAAAAGGAGTCCCTTGTCTTTCAGTAGGTGGTTACGTGTCGTGTCTTTTATTGTTTCCGCAACTGTTCTTCCCATATTTTCCTAACGCCGGATCGCGTCTCATTTTCGATTTTTTCCGATTCCGTTTCCAACCCCAGTTTCTTGAGTTCTGATTTGATGAGTTCAAACCGGTTCCATTCGGGAGGTCCGTCAGAACCGGCGCCTGCGTGCCATAGCTGGCGGCAGGTTCTCACATTAATAAACGCGGGAAGATTCGCCAGATAGGCGTCCGCGTAATGGGCGATTAGCCACGGATCGTCGGAGATATCCACGGCCGCCATGCCCAGAGATTTGGCGACGTCCGGCAGGTTCCAATTCCGGCGAGTCTCAACGGGCGTCAAAATCGAGAGATTATTGTCCTCGCAAACGAATAACACGGGCAGTTTTTTTGTGGCCGCGTAGCCCATGGCGCCGAAAACATAATCTTCTTCCGCCGAGGCGTCTCCCATGACAGCAAGAACTTTTTTCCCCGAACCCAAAGCCGCGCCGACGGCGATGGGGATCTGATCGCCCATCAACCCGCTGTGACCGAACATGCCGATAGATGGGGCGTGGATGGAGGCCGAACCGCCCATCCCTTCGGCGCATCCCGTGGGCCGGTGGAGGAGCTCGTCGATCAGTTTGCGTATATCCCCGCCGAACGAAAGATAATAAGAGTGCGCCCGGTGTTGCGCGAAAATAAGAAAATCCTTTGTCACCGAAGCGATTGAGGCGGGAATATGCTCCTGCCCCAGGGAGAGATAAATCGGCATTTTTATCACTCCGGTCTTGTAGACTTCGGCGGTTTGCAGTTCAAAGTATCGGTTGACGCAGAGCTGTCTGAAAAGCGCCAGCGTTTTATCACGTGGAAATTTCTCAGCCAGTCCGGAGATAGTCCCCAGCCATGGCCCGCGTTTCCGTGATTTCTCGGGCGCTTTTTCATCTCTTTGGATTGTCAAAAGGGTTATGCCCTCGGGCGCTTTGAAAGCTTTTGCGACACGCACCAGACTGCCGAGTGAACCAACGTCTCCGGGGGCTACGATTGTCTCCCCCCCTTCGCTTACCAGACCTCCATCCAGAACGGCGATCACTTCGTTTTCGGGTCTGTTTTCGAGGACGGATAAATCGCTGATTTTTTCAACGTACAGCCGGGATCCTTCGATATTGTACTGATGCACCTTGCCCTCTTCCGGTTTCCGGAAGCGCACAAAATTCTCGGGGATCGGCGCCATTTTGTCCGCGCCCTCATAGGCCTTTCCTTTACGGCCGTAACCGTCTTCAAACCGCACCAGGTTTGCCTTGTCCACCGGCGTTTCGATTTCAAGAAGCGTGATACCTTCGGGAGACACCGCGCGGGTTGAATGAAACAGGCCGGGCCGGATCACCATTTTGCCGAGCGCTTTGAGCGAATGCTGGTCGTTCAAAAAAGAAATGACTGCCTCGCCGGAAAGAAGAAGCAGACCTGTTTTTTTCTTGGGGTGGCAGTGAAGGGAAGTTGCCTCCCCGCATTTGATGTGAAGATACCATACCGCGGCGGAGTCGTTTTGAAATACCAGGTATTCATAACCCCACGGTTTATACACCACCGAATTTTGCAAACTCAAGTCATCCATTGGAATTCAGAAGCTCATGGTTTGAATGACGGAATTATTGAAATCTTCAAGGGATGCGAATATTTCGTCGGCGGCTGTGAGATAGGACCGGTCCAGCGTAGAGCAGACGGCCGCGCAATAAAGTCCGGCTTTTTTAGCGGATTCAATCCCCAAGGGGGCATTTTCCACAGCCAGACAGTCTTCGGGACGAAGATTCAGTTTCTCGACGGCTTTAAGATAGGGCTCCGGAGAAGGTTTTCCGTGCCGGGTATCCTCTCCCGTAACCAAGGCGTCGAATTTTTCAAGGAAGCCGTCCGGCACGGTGTGCCGGAGGCGTTCTTGAAGCGCCGCCGTCACGACGGCCGTTTTCATCCCGTTCCGGCGCAAGACCTCAATTATTACCAAAGCGCCGGGATAAAACGCAAAAGAGTGCGCCTCCTTATAATAAACTTCCTTCGTCTTTACGAGTTCCCGCGGATTCGGGGTTTCACGGCCATACGCGCCGAACAGTTTGCGAGGGACCTCATAAACGGACAGTCCTTCAAGCGGATAATAATCCATCGGTTTGATCTTGAGGCCGTGTTCGGCGACGGCCCTTTTCCACGCCCTGAAGTTGTCTTCCATGGTCATGGCCAAGGTTCCGTCAAAGTCGAAGACGATGGCTTTGAATTTTCTCACGGCTATTTTTTCAGGCCCGGCACGCCGCCCCTTTTACAACCGACTCCAGAGCCGTCTTCATCCAGGGGCCGAGATGCTTGTAATGCGGGCTCGTGACAATATTGCCGTCTACTACCGCTGGCGCGTCAACATAGGTCGCTCCCGCATTGTTGATATCATCCTTGATGCTGTAATAGCCCGAAATCTTCTTTCCCTTGACGACGCGGGCGGAAATCAGAAGCTGGGCCGCATGGCAGATGCACGCGATCACTTTACCTGATGCTTGGAAATCAGCGATGAATTTGAGGATGTCCTGGTCTTGCCGCATGTATTCCATAGCCTTGGCTCCGCCCGGAAGGATAAGCATGTCGTAATCCGCGACTTTTAGCTCGGGAATGTCCTTAGTCGGAACGATCTTGACCCCGATGGCGCCTAGGACTTGTTCCTTGCCGCGAACTGCCACGTCGATTTCATAGCCATCCTCCTGCACCCTGTAGTAGGGATACACATATTCGTGATCCTGAATAAACCGTCCCGCGATGATAAGTGCTTTGCGTTTCATATAGCTACTCCCCTCCTGAGATTTATCGGCTAAAAAATTCCCTGCTGATTAACCAGACGATTGCCGACCCGTTGATCAGAGGATTCATTTTTCTCGTGCCGCCGATCCTTTTCGGCTCATCGCCCGGGATGTCGGTGACTTTCAGTTTTTTCTTCGCGCATTCGATCGCCAGCATGGGTTCGAAGCCCGCGTTGTCGATATTCTTGTTCCGGAAGGCCTCGACCACGTCTCTTCTCCATGCCCGGAACATTACTAGCGTGTCCGTGTAGTGTCCGCCAAAAAGCAGATTAATGATTCTTGTAAACATCCAGTTCCCGAAGGCAGTCACGATATCATCATCTTCGCTCTTGGCGCCGCCGCAGTATCTCGAGCAAATCACCATGGCATAGCCGTCCTTCATCTTTTCGACTAGATCGGGAATCCGTTCCGGTATGGAGTTTCCGTCCGGGCTGAAGGGAATGATGATGTCTCCCGAGGTTACCTCAAGCGCTTCCCAGTAAGCTCCCACCAGTCCTTTTGATTTCTGTTTCAGAGTTTTGAATCCTAATGATTCGGCGTATTCAAGCGAACCGTCCGTTGAATTGCCGTCCACCACCAGGATTTCATCCACCCAATCCCTCCGGATCTTGGGCAGAATAGCTTTCATACCGTTGATTTCATTGCGCGAGGTGATTAGAAGGGTCGTCTTCATGGAGATTATTGAAAATTATTTGGTTCATAAATCACAATCTTGCTTCCCGAATAGTCCAGCCGGAACTGCACACAAGTCAGATCCTTTAGCTTTTCCCTCACCTTTCCTTGAAGCTCCGGTTTTACGAAAAAGAGCATGAATCCTCCGCCACCGGCGCCCAGAAGTTTACCTCCGTCGGCGCCCGCTTCTATCGCCGCCTCATAAATCCGGTCGATTGTCGGATTGCTGACTTTATCAGAAAGGCTTCGCTTGTAGCGCCAGTATTCATGAAGCAGTTTTCCGAATTCGCATTCCGGCGTGTTATCATTCGTGATGATGTTGACGGCTTCCTTTGTCATTTCGTGGATGCGGTTGATTTCGTGAATGCGATGCTCCAGGTTTTGGATCTGCGTTTTGGCGATCTCGGAGGCTACTCTCGTGATTCCCGTAAAAAAAAGCATCATGTGGCGCTGGAACTCATCCACCCGATCTTTTTTCAAGACCAGAGGGGTCAAGTCAAATGTGTCATCGGTCCGGAATTCGATCAAATTGAATCCGCCGTAAGCCGAAAGGATTTGGTCCTGGCAGCCCACGGTTTCTTTAAGGATTTTTTGCTCCACATGAATAGCGAGATTGGCGAGATCTTTTTTTGAGATAATCCCGCCCTGCAGTGCCCGCAAGGCATTGATAAATCCGACCGTAAACGAGGAGCTGGAGCCGAGGCCCGAGCGCGCTGGCAAATCCCCATCGTGGTGAATTTCCAATCCTTCGTAGACACCCAAAGTTTCCAGGACTCCCCGTACAGCAGGGTGCCTGATTTCACTCACTTCATTCGCGTGCTCCATTTGAGAATACACGATGCGGTGTTTGTACTGGAAGAAGGGAGGAAGCCTGCGGACGCTGATGTAACAGTACTTGTCGATAGCCGTGCCCAGGACCATCCCGCCGTATTTGTGGTACCATGCAGGATAGTCGGTTCCGCCTCCGAAAAAGGAAATTCTAAAAGGCGTGCGGCTGATAATCATATATTATTGACTGCCCTTCAATGTCTGCTCTCATGAACAAACCTGTTTCATTTCCAATTCAAGATAACATTCATTCGTTTCAGATTCAAATGCTTTTTGATAATAGCGACCAGCACGTAGACGGAAATGGCAATCTGGATTATCGACGACACTTGTAAAGCTTGGCGATCGTTAGCCAGCTGGCGCAATCCCGTGGCTTGAGAGAAACCGGTTTCGCCGGTGTTCAAGAATCGTTTCTTTAGCAGGGGTACCAAAATAACACGCGGGCGGATTCGGATCGATTAACCTCTTTTCTTGTTAACATGTGAAGACCCCTTGCCTTGCGTAAAATGAGCCATTCAACAGTCGGACGGTCGTGGGTGAAATGAATTTTAGGGATATTGTGCATGGTTGCATTTGCTGATACAATGCTAACGAAGTACGCAAGCAAATCATTGAATCAATTTGATTAAGAAATCTTTTCCCTTTCCATGAAGCAATCTAACGGTATTTTCCGGCTGAAAAAATTTTTTTTGCCGGAGGGTTTTGCTATCCTATTGTTTTGCCTTTTCGCCAATGCCCTGTACCTGAAAATGGCCTATTTAACCTCTTTTAGACCCATGGATTACGGGGGGAGCCAGGATCTCGCCTGGCGATTTTTGTGCGGTCAGAAATTTTACACGGATGTTTTCTATAATGCCGGGCCTATTTTCCCTGTCACGCTGGCTTTTTTTATAAAACTGTTTGGATTCGGCAAGGTTGCCGTTCTGTTCCACCTCCTTTTCACGAGCTCTCTGTATATTCTTTTCGTCTATGAAATTGCCAGAAAACACCTTCCTCTGCCGATTACCTTTTTGCTGTGTCTTGCGGCCGCCACCTTTCACTGGTTCTACCCCTTCCCCAACTATATTCACGACGCATACCTCTGGGGGCTCGTGGCTGTTTGGGCTTTGGCAGGGCGGAATCCGTTTACGAGTTCAAGAAACGTTTACTGGAGTTTCTTCGTCTGCGGGTTGTTTGTGGTTCTCTCTTGTTTCACGAAACACAATATCGGCGTACCTTACGGTCTGGCTGTTCTGGCTGCGGCGGCTTTTTCCGGCGAGAGGACCTCGTCTCTGTCGGGATTTTTTTTGGGCGGGGCCCTGGCGAGCATCATGGTGATCTTTTTTCTCATTCCGGATCTGCACGCTTTTTTTTATGACAATATTTTTTCGTATCTTGCGCAGGAGCAGGAACGGTGGGCGGCCTTTTTGTCTTTTCGGGGCTTTTTTGCCGGATTCTATTGGATCATTGCTCTGGTGTGTTTCGCGGCCGTTTATCCTTTCCTCCGGGAGCTAGCGAATTCGGCTGCGCTCACTGCCGGAGTTGTTTTTGCTTCTTACTTCTCCCATCACACCAACACGGCCAAGCCGATCACCCATCTTCCTCTCCTGATGGCATTCGTTCTGCTTTTTAAGGTGAAGGATGAAAACTTCAGGAAGAGTGTCAGGTTCAGAACAGCTCTGGTTCTTCTTGTTTTGCTGGGACTGGGGCAGGTCATTCCGTCAGTTTATTCTTCCCTTCAGTATCAAAAGGCACTTCGCGCCAAAAATACCTATTCGATTCAGGCCGCGCCTCTGGCGGGCTGGCGGAGCGAGCCGGATTGGGGAGTTGCCATGGATTATTTTGTCGACAAAATCAACCGTTTTGTTCCCAAGAATGAAACCCTTCTCATGCTGGACAAAATGCAGATTATTTATCCTTTGACGGGGCGCGAGAGTTTCAAAGGGGTGTTGTTTCATTTTTTTACGTACGCCATACAGAAGTCTATCTCCCTGCGGCAACAGACCTACGACGCCGTCGTCCGGAATCCGCCCGATTGGATTGTCACGGGATATCAGGTCACTGGATCGATAAGCAATCCCGACAATCCGTCCGAACCGTTTCTAGTCACGTTGCCTTACGATGTCCTGGTTCATCTTTTGGGGCTGGAAGATTTTATTTCCGCAAATTATCAGCTCATTGATTCGATGGCTGGATATGCCATTTTTAGGAAGAAAACGATCTGATGACGAGTCTAGGGGCAAATCGGCAGAATTTTGGCGGCAAAGGCATGGTTTTACAATTCGAGTCCTGCCGTAAGGATCGCGCAGGAAAATAAAATTTTTTCCAGAAAAACCGTGTTAATGCTCACGGTCTAGCTTCAGTCGGCGTGGACGGGGCATCGTTCTTTTGAAGGGTTCATCCTGCGCCCCTACGTGGTAAAGAAGGACGAATCCCATGAGAAGAGGCAGATGGGTGAGTTGTTTGACCGTGTTGGTGTGATGAAAAAAATAAGAGACGAATGTGACGCCGAAGGTAAGCGTGAGGAGCTTCGGCAATTTCCGGTCGCGGAGATAAACAGCAAGAGCGCTTACCAGGGCAATGGCCCAGTAAATTCGCCACTTTTTTTCAGATACGACCGCGACGCAGAAGAACGCGAGCACGTAAGGCACGCTGATGTTGTGTTTCGTCAGACAGAAAAGAGCCGCAGAGAAAATCCACGTATGGTTTTTGACCCTGAAGGAACCGTCATGCCAAGTCCATGAATCCCCCGTAATCCATGGGCTCGAATTTTTGTATGAAAGAGGAGCCGAGGTACGCGGCGTTTGTGATGAGGGCAAGGGAAAGGCAGAGGGAAAACCCGGAGCGTTTCATGACTAGTTATACGGCTAAATTTTAATATATTTAAACTTTACAATGTCGATACATTAAGTATTACGGAAGGCTGGATGTCATGAAGCAAGCCCAAAATAATTTTCTCAACTGGCCGCTCATGGAAAATAACGTCACGGAAGAGGACCGCCGAGCCGTCATTGAATTTCTGAAGAAGAATCCCCGGCTGACTCAATCCGCGCAGGTGCGGGCCTTTGAGGAGGTGTGGTCGAAATGGATGGACGTGCGCTACAGCGTGTTTGTCAACTCGGGTTCCTCGGCGAACTTGATTTCTCTGTCCGTTCTGCGTGAACTGTACGGGACCGGCGAGGTGCTGGTGCCTGTCCTGACGTGGGTTTCGGATATCGCGTCTGTTATTCAATGCGGTTTTAAGCCTGTTTTTGCGGACATCCATCCTTTCACGCTTGGCATCGACGAGCGCGAGATGGAGAAAAAAATTTCAGCCGCGACGAAGGCCATTTTTCTGACGCATATCCTCGGCTACAACGCTCTGACGGACCGCATGCTCGGGATACTTGAGGAGAAGAAAATCGCCCTCATTGAAGACGCCTGTGAATCTCACGGAGCGCTTTTCCGGGGAAGGCGCGTGGGTTCCTTCGGCCTGGCCTCCAACTTTTCTTTTTATTACGGGCATCACATGAGCACGGTGGAAGGCGGCATGATCTCTACCAACGACGAAAGATTTTACGAGCTCTCCCGTATGTTTCGTTCGCACGGCATGGTCCGTGAAACCGCCTCGGAGGGCATGAAGCGGGAATACCGGTCCCAATATCCGGACCTGGATCCGGAATTTATTTTTGCTTTTCCAGCCTATAATATGCGTGGGACTGAAATTCAGGCTGTTATCGGCTTGAGCCATTTGAAACGACTGGATTCTGAAATCGCCATCCGAACGGAGAATCTCAAACTTTTTCTCGGTGGTCTAGATGCTTCCAAATATAGAACGGACTTCGCCGTCGAAGGGTCAAGCAATTATGCGTTCACTCTCGTTCTCAGAGAATCCGCTAGGCATCTCTCCCCGCGGGTTGAAGAGGCGCTTAGGGAAGCGGGGGTGGAGTTCCGGCGAGGTCTGTCGGGAGGCGGTAATCAGCTCCGCCAGCCCTATCTCCGGAAACTCTTTGGCGAGGAATACCGGAATTACCCGCAGGCCGAATACGTTCATTTTCACGGTTACTATATTGGAAATTACCCGGGCCTTGAGCGTGGAAAAATAAGAAAATTGTGCAAAATTCTGAACGGAGTGGTCTGACATGGGACAGAGTATGATCAGAAAGGTTCTGATCACCGGCATCGGCGGCTCGGGAGGAAGTTATCTGGCGGAGTCCCTCGTCAGCCGGCATCCGTCCGTCGAGGTGCACGGAACCGTGCGGTGGCACAGCGTGAGCGCCGGGGAAAATCTGTCTGGCATCCGCGACCGGGTGCGGCTTCACGAATGTGATTTGAACGACATGGGCTGCGTTTTGGAGGTCGTGAAAAGAGCCATGCCGGACGAAATCTTTCATCTGGCGTCCCACGCGAATGTTCGTGCCTCTTTCGATTATCCCGCCGCTGTTCTCGGTAACAACATCCTCGGGACCTGCCATCTTTTCGAATCCGTGCGCCTTCTCGGGATGGACCCGGTGATTCAGCACTGCAGCACTTCCGAGGTTTACGGCCAGGTCGACCCCGGGAACGTCCCGATCCGTGAAGATTGTCCCATCCAGCCGACCAGCCCTTACGCGGTTTCCAAGGCGGCGCAGGATTTTCTGGCTTACACCTACTTCCGCAGTTACGGAATGAAAATCATCCGCACTCGTATGTTCGCTTATATCAATCCCCGCCGGGCGGATTTATTTGCGACTGCCTTTGCGCGGCAGGTGGCCCGCATTGAAGCCGGGCTGCAAAAAGAACTGGTCCACGGAAATCTGGACTCTGTCCGGACTTTGATCGACGTTCGCGACGCGATGGAAGCTTACTGGCTGGCGGTTTTGCACTGCCAACCCGGGGAAGTTTATAATATGGGCGGCCAGACCACCCTGAAAGTGGGGGAATTCCTTGACCTTCTCAAGAAGCACGCGAAAGTCCCGGTTCCGTCGCGCATGGATCCCGCTCTTCTCCGTCCGGCCGATGTGACGCTTCAGATCCCCAATGTCGAAAAGTTTGCCAAAGCTACCGGATGGAAGCCCAAATACAGTTTTGAGGAAAGTGTGAAAATGCTCCTTGAATTCTGGCGGGAAAAAGTCGCCGCATTGGGAGAAAAGGCCTAGGGCGATCGTTTAATGGAAGCCATTGTTCTGGCGGGAGGATTTGGCACGCGCCTCCGTTCCCAAGTGCCTGATTTACCGAAGCCCCTGGCACCTGTGGGCGGCGAACCTTTTCTCAAATATGTCCTGGATCACTGGATCGGGCAGGGAATCAAAAGGTTTATCCTGGCGACCGGATATAAGCATCGCGTTTTTGAAAAATATTTCGGCGGGATTTACCGAGACGTTAAGGTGGACTATTCGGTTGAGACGGAGCCGCTTGGCACGGGCGGCGGGCTTTTTCTGGCGCTCGCAAAACTGGCCGGTGACGAAGACTTCCTCGTCCTGAACGGCGACACTTTTTTTGAGGTGCCGCTTGCGTCCTTTCTGGAGTTCCATCGCCGAAAAAGCGCAGCGGTGACACTCGCCGTCTTGAGATCGGACAAGGGGGGAAGATATGAAACGGTTGAGATGGATACGGACTCGCGCGTCCTTGCGTTTCGACCGAGAGCGGAGAATCCGCGCAACGGTTATATAAACGGAGGGGTTTATCTCATGTGCCGCGAATTTTGTAACCGCCGGAACGATGTGTCCCGGGGCGTGGCCTCTCTCGAATCCGATTTTTTTCCGCGCTGGCTCGGCGAGGCGGCGGCCATTTTCAGTTTCACCTGTGCGGGAAGATTTATCGATATCGGCACGCCGGATTCATACCAGGCGGCCCAAAAAATTTTCGGAACGGAAAGGAGCAAACACGGTGAGTGAATTCATTCTTGTGACGGGAGGGGCCGGTTACATCGGTTCCGTGTTGGTTCCGGAATTGCTTAATGCCGGATTCAGAGTGACAGTCGTGGATAATTTCATGTACGGAGGCGCGAGCCTTGCGGCCTTATGCCATCACAAAGGATTTCAGGTCGTGCGCGGAGACGTGCGTTCGGAAAACACGATGGCGCCGCTTCTGAAAAAAGCGGACATCATCATTCCACTGGCCGCAAGAGTGGGAGCGCCTCTTTGCGACCGGGACCCCGTGGCGGCCGAGACGACAAACCTCAGCGCGATCACCATGATGCTTCATCGCCTTAGTCGGAACCAGAGGGTACTCATGCCCACGACGAACAGCGGCTATGGGATAGGCGCGAAAGGGAAGTATTGCACGGAAGAATCTCCTCTTAAACCCGTTTCTCTTTATGGGCGGACGAAAGTGGAAGCGGAAAAGGCGGTTCTCGGGCACGGGAATTCTGTGAGTTTCCGTCTCGCAACGGTGTTCGGGATGTCGCCGAGGATGCGCGTCGATCTTCTGGTGAACGATTTCGTTTACCGCGCCGTCCATGACCGGTTCATCGTACTTTTCGAGGGGCACTTCAAGCGGAATTATATTCATATTCGCGATGTCGCCCGCGTTTTTCTCCACGGGATCCGGCATTTCGAGAAAATGAAGGGAGATGCTTACAACGCCGGTCTTTCGGACGCGAATCTTTCAAAGCTAGAACTCGCCCGAAAGATCAAGAAGCACCTGCCCGACTTCATTTTTCTCGAGGCTTCCGTCGGCAAAGATCCAGACCAGCGGGATTATATTGTGTCCAACAGGAAACTGGAGGAGACCGGGTTCAAGCCGTGCTATTCGCTGGATGATGGCATTGAGGAATTGATCAAAGGTTACGCGATGATACGTGACACGATTTACGGGAATGCCTGAGGGTGTGAAAGTTGGAGCATTCATTTCCTTGCGGCAGATGGTGAGAATTTTTGTTTTTTACGCGAGAATGCGGGCCTCGCCTTTTCGCGACAGGCACGCCAGTTGATGATTTTTGATAAGATTTAATAAAATAGTTGGCGGGGTGTTCACATGGGAAAAGTTGCACAACGCTATCATCCGTAATTGCCGTATCGCTTTTTCCACTTCCTCTTCATATTTCATCCAGGCCGTCCACTGGGCTCCGCTTATCCAATCTGTCGTGCCCGCGGCACGCAAGCCCGAATATCCCCGCTTTAAAGCAAGATTCAGCTTATCCGCCCAGCGCTTCAAGATCGCCTCGGCATTTATTTTCCCGCCGTTGAGATACCATTGATCATAGCTCAATATTTCCAGCTGTTCATTTTCCAGATAGTTTTCAAAATCCGGAATGGCATTTTGGAGGGAACTCACAACATCATAGGAACTCAGGGAAGGTATGGTCACGAGAACGCAGGCCTCATTGTGCTCAAGCCCGGCTTTCAAAAAGGGGATCAAGGCCGCGAGCAATTCGTTTTTGGAGGCGTAGGAGTGGCAAGCATGCGTCCCCCAAGGGACTTTGTCAACGCCCGCGATACCAAGTTTGCGCATCGTCTTCATGGGGTTTCCTTACGGAAAAAGTATACGCCTACTTCAAATAAAACGCCAGCTTACATTTTTTCGATCAAAACAGTCGTGTGCTTATTTAAACTAAGCCTTTTCAACGGCAGTAGCCCTCCAAACTCCGGCTGTTGCTGGCGCCGCATCAAGACGAACCTGCGTACCAACCTGAAGTTCTCCCAAGGAATTTACCCCTTTAAATGTAGCATCTTTCGAAATCGAGACCTTCAGTTGCTCTGAAGCTCCGGTCACCGGATTTATGCGGGTGATGCCCAAAGTGTTGCTTGCAGTGTTCAGCTCATTGATCACCCCTTGAATCACCTCAGCAAAACCGACTGCCGGAAAAATCATCATCACTGCCACAAACATTATCACGAACCGATTCATTTTCATGAGAGCCTCTCCTGTTTTTTTAGAGTCAATTCTTTCTGCTCCTTATCATACACGCTTTATGTCAAACGCGCCAACTTAGTTCCTTAGCCTTCCGCCTCTGCGCCACTTGCGGCATCCTTGATACCTGTGTTCCGAGGAGAACCGGAACCGTTTTACACTCCGAAAGGACTTGATGGGCTTATGCCGCGAAGCTGCCGCTTCGTCACCGTTCGATTTCCCCCGGCGAGGGAAATCTCACTCAAGACTCTGGCCTGCGGTTGGACGTCCGTGCTCCTCGGCCCTCGTCATGTGCCTCCGCGATACTTCGCGGCATCACTATTGCCTTCCCCGCAGCGAACCGGCACTGTTTTGTGCAAACATGATCAAAAATTTAGCATCTGGAAATGTAAAAGAAAAATCACAGCTTTTAGTTTTATCATAAACTGCCCGACTTAAATTGACTATAGAGCTTTTTGAGAAAGGAACAGTAATGATTTCTGTTGTTTCTTCATCGTGTCCAGTTAATTCTTTATTGGTAATCACATATAGTAGCATCCCATTTTTATCTAACAATTTTATCTCGAAGCGCCCCCAAGAGCTGCCATATTTATTATTCCAAGTATCTAATGACTTAAAAGCCAATGACACTCTCAGTCCCGCGTCACTTTTTTCAATAGGATTCAATATTACAAAAAAAGCTTTTTTGTCGTCTAAAAAGGATCCGAATATTTCTTTTGATTGAGGCAATGAGGAACAACCGCACAGACCTATTGCCCCTATTATGAGAACACCTGTTTTTAACGTTACCCAATCCGCTATTTTTTTTCTTAAAAACATGCAAATACCCTCCCGTTAGAAAAAAGTGTTTCCGTCCCGGTTTTTCCAGGGACAGGTATGGCTACCCAGCGAGGGTTTATTATCCTACCGCCGGATTTGGACGGCAAGAAGATTCATGCCGCGCGGCAGGAATCTTTTCTTGTATTTACCCGTTTTTTGAATCATAATTTCAGTACCTATATGGCGGTCAAGAAACAGCTTTCCGTATTTCTCGAGAATCGTCCCGG
>Ga0154350_178_pt1 | contig 17017 bp, 17 predicted proteins | sample RifGroA2_FD_115878 | JGI IMG/M metagenome (GOLD analysis project Ga0154350, IMG submission 115878) | Omnitrophica bacterium GWA2_50_21
AAAAAAACAGGCGGTAAAGTCTATTCGGATGAATTTGCGGAAGCGGTCCGGAATCTCGAGGCCGCGGGCGCGGATTTAAGAAATGTGACGGCCTATTTGATCGTGGGCCACCCCCACAGCAGCCTTCAAAACGTGGAAGCATCCATGCGTTTCGCGCATGGTCTCGGCATACGCGTCATGCTTTCGGAGTTTTCACCCATCCTGGGGACTCCGGACGGCGAATCCTTACGGTCCCGGGTGGATTTGGATGAGCCCCTGTCGCACAACAAAACCTATTTCGCCCAAACCCTTCTGGGAGGCGAAGAACTCAACCGTCTAAAAGCCCTCTCAAAGCAGTTGAATCAGGCCAATGCCGGACGGGTGAAGGTGCCGCAATGAACGCCCTCATTGCCCTGCTGTCACTGGCGGGCCTTTGGATATCCGTGTATTTCACGGGTGTCTTTTATCACTGGTTCTCACCGCATGTTTTCTGGGTCCCGAAAGTTTGCCGGCTGAACGAAAAAAGCTGTCTTACCGTTTTACAGACCCCGCGCGCGAAAATCTTTGGCATTCCCAATTCAGCCATGGGGATAGGCATGTACCTCTATCTTCTCGTCGATATTTTTCTGTTTTCGCCCCACCCCGGGATGGTGCTGCTCACGCTGGCCCTGCTGCGCTCTCTCTATCTGGCCTATAGCCTGATTTTCGTGACCAAAATCCCCTGCCCCCTTTGTTTCACCAGTCATGCCATCAATCTGATTTTATTCGCTGTTTACCTGAAAACACTTTTTTTCTGAACCTTGCCCCTGTTCAGGACAAAAAAAAGGCGCTGCCCGCAAGACAGCGCCTTTTTTACAATTCGATTTTTTCTTAATTAAGCGACAGCATCACCCGCCACATTGGTAATTACCGGTGTCACGAAAAAACTGACCGGGGGGAAAATATACCACAATGCGGTTTTCTTGGATTGCACAATGCGTACCTTGCTCGCTCCCTCAGCCTTGGCCGCAGCCGTAAAATCCGCCACCGTTTTTTCCAGCGTGGCGTCTCCAGCAAGCGGGCTTGATGAGCCAAACAGTAAGTGCAAGGCAACATTGGATGTGCTCAGATGCGCGATCACTTTACCGTCCGGCGACGGAAGATCGTTAAAATTGGTTCCCTTGTCCGTAGAACCGCATCCTGAAACCAAAAACATTGCGCAAATCAACACCGAAGCAATTGCCATCAGCTTCTTATTCATGGGCGTCCTCCTTGGATATATGTCGGTGACATTAAACTAAATAAACGCTTCTTAGGAATATAATTGTAGCTATTTCTCGCGCGCGCCGCAAAAAAAAATCATCTCAAGACTAAATCGATTTCATTAAGACCCATTGTCTTCCAATCGCCCCAATAACCGAAGCAGCCCATCCAGGATGGTGAAAGGATGCGGAGGGCAGCCGGGCACATACAAATCCACGGGAATCAAACCATCTACACCATCTTTAACCTCCGGGCTGCCATAAAAAGGCCCACCGCTGATCGCACAAGCACCGACCGCTATTACGATCTTCGGTTCAGGTACCGCTTCATAGGTTTTCATAAGAGCCAATTCCATGTTTTTAGTCACAGGCCCTGTGATCATCAGTCCGTCCGCATGCCGGGGAGACGCCACAAACTGAATGCCGAATCTCGATAAATCAAAAACAACATTGCCCAAAGCCTGAATTTCCAAATCGCAGCCGTTGCAGCTTCCGGCGCACACTTCCCTTAACTTGAGGGAACGGCCGAACAGTTTCTTCATTTTTTGACCGAGCGCCGAGGCCAGCTTTATTTCATTTTCTTTAAGGATAAGGTCTTCGCGTTTAGAAACAGCCATCCGGTAATCGGTTGAATAAGCCAGCGAACCCGGGGGCATAGCGTGAAGGATATCCTCGTTGAACAACAATTTTCCAGCATCCACCTCGAGGGAATTTTTTAAAGATAACGCGTTGGTCGCGTCTTTCGATGGGTCCATCCCGTCCGGGCTTGCCTGGATGTTCTTAAGGACAGGTCTTCCGCGGAACCGCTCCGGTAAGACCGGTTTTTCTTCAGGATACCGGCACGTTCTGTACCCTTGTTTGAACCTATTTTTTAAAATTCCCCACATGCAAAGTCCCTCCTATAAATCATGGCCGGCATAAGATAAATTAAAACTCTTATTGCAAAGCGGAAAATCCGAGATCTGCCCGCCGCGGACAGCCTCCGATAACGCAAACCAATTATTAAAGGATGGGTCTTTGACTTTATAGCGTGCGATTTGAGAGTCGGGTCCCGTTATAACGGTATGGATAATCTCACCCCTCCACCCTTCCACCATAGAAACAGTCATATACCGTTCTTTGAGAGGCCCCAGGGCCGCCATGAGGTCCCCCTTGGGCATGCGTTCGAATAATTCCAGCAAAACGTCAATCGATCTTTGAGATTCAAGCCAGCGGATCATGGCTCTGGAATAAACATCCCCGCTATTTGCCAAAGATATCGGGACCTGATGGAAACGATACATTCCGTGCGCGTAATCCATGCGCACATCGCGCGCGCATCCGGAAGCACGGGCCGCAACCCCCACAAAGCCCAGTTCCCTTACGCTCTCAGCCGAAATGACGCCGACATTTTCAAGCCTGGAGAGCACCGAAGGTTGCTCAAAAAAAAGATTCGAAACATCCCGCATCTCTTCTTTGGCCTCCCGCAACCGATGTTTAAAGGCATCTATCATCTTTGCATCCATATCGAAGAGCACACCGCCGGGCCGCAGGAAACTCCTCCCGTACCGATTGCCTGTAAGCTCCATCAGCAAATTCAAAAATTCACCCCGCAGCCTTCCAAAATAGGCCGCTGTCGGCAAGAAACCGATATCCGCGCCGAGGCTGGCCAAATCACCGGCGTGATTGGCTAATCTCTCAAGTTCAAGCGCCACAAACCGTAAGGCCTCGGCCCGGGGCGATATGCGGCAGGCCGATAAAGATTCCATGGCACTGCAGTAGGCCATGGCGTGACCAATCACCGTATCGCCCGCTATCGATTCAGCCAAAAGGGCTCTTCGCACGGCCGGCACTTCCTGCATCATTTTCTCCACGCCGCGATGCTGATATCCCAGCTGTATTTCAAGGTTCAGAATTTTTTCCCCATGGCAAGAAAACCGAAAATGGCCGGGCTCGATAATACCGGCATGAACAGGGCCCACGGCGACCTCATGAATTTCCTCACCGCCGGCCTTAAAAAAATCATTTCTCCCGGGAGCTGTTTTTCCGTCACTTTCCGGCCAAAGTCCTGGTGCATTCCGGTAATTCTTATGATAGCGGATGGGTTTAAGCCAGGGATGCCCTTCCGGTTTGATTGAGTATTGCTCGGCAATCTCCCGCTCAAACCAGTGAGCTTGCGGCAATTCCGGGGTCAAAGACCGAAAAAAAGGTGCGCCTTGGGAAACTCTGAAAGAAAAAAGGCTCAGCTTGGATTGTTCATCCTGCCCTATCAAAGCAAAAATACGGACATCGCCGGTTTCTTCAAGAAGCCCGAAAAGATTGGCAATGCGCCCCCCGGAGCGGACTTCTTCTATCACCCTTTTTCTGAACGTTTCTTCGTCCAATACGGAAAGGCGATCCAATTCCCAACTCTGATTATTCCTTACCGATAATTTTCTTGTTGTCATGCTGTGCGTTACACTCCTAACAGAACGCTGGACTGCTTAAGCGCCTGATCTAGAAACGGAGGCATGTAAATTCCTAACAAAAGCGCCAACCCGGCTAAAAGAAGGGGCGGAATCGTTGTGCCCCAAGAGTCTTTAGCGGACCTCTCCACTAAAGCGGCGGGCGGAACGCCTCTCGCCATTCTCAAGAAAACCTCCACCAGCGCGATAAAAACAACCGACAAGAACACGAGGTAAAAAAACGCTATTCCATAATGGCGGCCGGTCAATGCTGCGCTTAAAATCATCCATTCGCTGAAAAAAGTACCGAAAGGAGGAATTCCCGTCACCGCCAAAAGGGCCACGATTAAAAGCCCTCCCGTCCACGGGAAAACTCTAACGACTCCGTGAATATGGTTTATCCGCTTGCTTTGGTATTTCTGGTATAGAGTCCCGGAAATTAAAAAAATCAATCCCTTTGAAAAAGCGTTATTCACCGAGTGAAACAGGCTGCCATAAAGGCCCAATCCTCCGAGACCCAGACCCAGAATAAGTATTCCCATGTGCTCGATGCTGGAATAGGCCAATAACCGGTTAAAATCAACCTGCCCCAGCATTGAAAGCGCGGCTAAAGCGATTGACAGCATACCCAGCGTCAACAATATCGGGCGCAGGAATTCCGTTTGACCGGCTGCGTGGCATATCTGGTAAATCCTTAAAAAAGCCAAAAAGGCGCAGTTCGTCAAACCGCCGGCCAAAAGAGCGCCCACAGGCCCGGGAGCTTCTCCGTAAGCGTCCGGTTTCCAGCTATGCATGGGCACCAACCCCATTTTTGTGCCGTACCCCACGGCAAGAAAAATCACGCCTAACTTTAACCACGGTGTCGAGAGCAAGGACGCCTGGCCCAGCACCTCATCCAAAACCAGGCTTTTGATTTGAATCGCGGAAATAGCGAGAAAAAAAGTGCCCAGAAGCGCCAGCGCAATGCCCACCGAACCAATCATAAGGTATTTCCAAGTGGCTTCAAGGCCCTGCGGGCGGCGGTGAAAGTTGATCAACGGCGCGCTCATCAAGGTCGTGAACTCGACCGCTACCCAAAAAAGTCCGAGATGCCGGCTCAGGGCTATCACCGTCATGGCAAAAAGAAGAAACAAGAGACATCCGGTGAAAACATGATTGGAACGCCCCTCCTCATTTCCAAGATAAGCCGGCACGTACAGCGAAACAGCGAAAAAAAGCACGCTAACAATAGAAAGGATGATTATCCCAAAGGAATCTAGCGCAAAAAATCCATTCAAAGCGCTGTGCGGAGGGTAAATCCAGAAACTTGCCACCAATAGTAAATGGCTGAGCGCAGTCCAAAACAAAACCCCATTTCTCTGCCCATTTCGGGGCAGGATAAACACCAAACCGCCGGCAGCCAGTGGCAGCCCCATAACCATAAAAATCATAAACTCATCCCTTTAGAGCCGTAAGTTGCGATATGTCCGTGTGATCAAACTCATTTTGAATATGATTGATAAAAATACCCATGATAAAAACACCGACAAAAATATCCAGAAAAATTCCGAGTTCCACCACAAGCGGTGTTGTCTCAAGCAATAGAAAGCCAAAAAGGACAATGCCGTTTTCCATGACCAAGTAGCCTACCACTTGGGTAATCGCCTTATTGCGGCTGATTAGAAGCAAAAATCCGATAAACAGGGTTGAAAACGCCGAAGGAATCAGCAAATCCGAAAAAGTTATTTTGACCAAGGGAAATTGCGCGGCCAGAAAAAAAGAAAGACCGACCAAAAACCCGGCCAGCAGAAGACTCAGGCTGACACCAAGAAGGCTTGGAGTGTCCCGGCGGATGGACACATGCCGGACCGCCCAGAAAAGCATACTGGGAATAAAGACCACTTTGAGCAAAAAAGTCCCCGCGGCAATGATAATCTTATGGATGCCAAGATCCCCGCCCAGCAAAAACGGAATAGCGGACACAACCAAGGATTGAAGCGCAAACAATTTAATGATCAACCCCAGCCGGCTCGAACCCAAAAGACATATGGCCAGTATCACAATCGCTGCCAACGCCGTATCCAGACCATTATTAATCATCATGCCCTCGACAATGCGATTATCAGCCCAAATAAGGCCAGAACAAAAGAACCAATGATGAAAGACGGCACCCGGTTTAGCCGCAAGCGTGCCATCGCAGATTCGACGACACCGATTGCCAGGGCCAATCCCGTCATCGCGGCACACAAAATAACCGTATTCAAAACAACATTGCGGGATTGAAACGGAATAAGGAAGGTGACCAGGACACCGCCCAAAACAAAAAGTTTTATGGCGCCGGCGTATAGGATAAAAGCAAAATCGGGACCGCTATGATCAAGCACCATGACCTCATGGATCATGGTCAATTCCAGATGGGTGGCGGGATCATCAATGGGAATACGCGCATTTTCGACCAGTAGAATGATGAAATAACTCACGATAATCAGGATAAAAGACGGCCCCAGCCTGACCCATGAGTCCCACGAGCATTCCGTTATCATCCGGGACAGCGAAATACTTTTCGACAAAACAACTAAAGTCGCGAAATTAAGAAAAAGAGCAGCTTCCGACAAGCAAGAAAACGCGGCTTCACGGCTGGCTCCCATCCCTTCGAAACTGGATCCGGTATCCATCGCGGCAAGAATCGTGAAAAACCTTGCCAGCGCTAGCAAATAAGCGAAAAGAATTACATCGCCCGCGAACTGAAGGGGTGCTTTCAATCCCCCCAATGGAATCAATAAGGAAGCTATTAAAACCGCTGCCCAAGACACCAAAGGCGCCGCTCTGAAAATCCAAGTTGTCGTACGGCTGTAAACGCTGCCTTTCTGAATCAGTTTGGATATATCGTAATAGAGCTGTAAGAGAGGGGGACCCTGTTTTCCCGCAAAAAAAGCTTTTGTTTTTCCTATCACTCCCAGGATAAAAGGTGAAAACAAAACACAGACGGCAAAACGCAATATGACAGGGAAAACCTCTACCATTCTTTTATGCCCTCCACGGAAACTTCCAGAGAAGCAGTGCGACCAAAGCGATAAAAATATAGAAAAGATACTGAGGGATATGCCCACTCTGGAACTTGAGCATCCATTTAGAAAATTTGCGCAAAATCACATAAATGGGACGAAAAATAAACCTATCAGGGACATCCACGACTTTTGAAAAAAGATCAAGCCTTACGGGAAAATAATGGCCGGCCCTTGCCGGATGGACTTCAAAATGCACCACAGACTTGAACAAGCGCAGAATCGGATCCGCAAACGATGCGGCGGAGTATTGCATGCGCGGCGAAGGCCACGAATAGCCGCAAGACCAGGTTTCTGATAGTCCCCGGGGATGCCGCCTGAGAAGAAAATTCCTGTATAAAGTCAGAAATCCCAAAACCACCAGAAACAGGAACAAAACCTTGTTGGCTGATAAAATGGGCTGAAGGATTGCCCCAGTTTCACCCGGGGCCAGCTCCAATGCGGTAATAAATTGAGCGTTTGTCAGAGAAAATCCCACAAGAGTTTTTGGGAATAATCCTATCCACACACACAGGGCGGCCAAAAAGGCCATCGGACACGTCATCATCCACGGATTTTCCTTATAGGCTTCCTGCCGGGGAGACCTGTTATGCCCCAAAAAAATAACACTGAAAGCCTTGGCAAAGCAAGCGGCCGCCAGTCCGCCGATCAGCGCCAAAGAAACAAGAGACGTAACAGCCAAAGTGATGCCCCATTTATTCAAATGAAGGATGCCCTCAAAAAAGGACCGGTAAACCAGCCATTCACTCACAAATCCGTTTAAAAGCGGCAAGCCGCATATGGCCAAAGAGCCTATTAAGAAAAAATGCCCCGTGAAAGGAAGGTATTTTAAAAGCCCTCCCATCTCGTCTATTTCTCCGGTCCCGGTTGAACGGATAACCGATCCGGCGCTTAAGAACAACAGGCATTTAAAAATCGCGTGATTCAACACATGCAAAAGCGCGCCACCATAGCCGGCTAACGCGATTGATTTCTGGTGATAAGCGCTTCCTAACAGTCCCATGCCTATCCCCAGGACAATAATCCCTATATTTTCAATGCTATGATACGCAAGCAGCCTTTTTATTTCGTGCTGCCCCAGCGCGTACAAAACGCCAAGAACCCCCGAAACCGCGCCGATACCAAGCATGGCGGGGCCGCACCATTCGGGAATATCCTTTAAAATAAAAATAATCCGCAAAAGACCGTAAATTCCGGTCTTTATCATGATCCCCGAAAACAAACCCGAAATATGGCTCGGAGCCGCAGGGTGCGCATAAGGCAGCCAAATATGAAGCGGAAAGAATCCCGCTTTGACACCAAAGCCTATCAGCCCCAAGGCGAAAAAGACGCCGGTCATAAGCGGGGAATAATGTGTGAGAGCCATTCGATCAAAATCCATCGATCCGGCGGCGTATCCCATGAGAATAAACATCACCATTAAACAGAAGGTGCCGCAATGCGTGGCAATGAGGTAAAGACCGCCCGCCTCTCGCACGGATTTTTTTTCGTCGTAAAACGTTAGCAAAAAGTAGGCAAAAAAAGTCATGAGTTCCCAGGCTGTCAAAAAGAGAAAAACGTTTTTTGCCGTTACCACAACAAAAAGAGAAACCATTAAAAATAGGTAAAAGGAATAATGGACGTTTGGATTCTTTTTTGTATTTTGCCCGTTCAGGTACCCGCACCCAAAAACACCTGATGCCAGCGACACGCAGGCAATGGTCAAAAGGAAAAAAGCGCTCAAAGGATCTAATCCAAGGCTGAGTTCATTGAAAGGAGGGGGACAAGGGATACGAAAGTCAGCGCGGTTGGCCGTACCGAAAAAAGGAAGCGCAGACAAAAAAACCAGCCCGGATACCGCTATGAGCGCCGTGGTAAATATCCTCGCGCATAGTTCTCGATATCGGCCTAAAAATAAAATTAAAAATCCTGAGACCGCAAGGATTCCTAAGCTTGAAAGGAAAAACGTCACGCTATGCTCTCTTTTTTTTTGTCATCGAGACATTTGGCTTTCTCTGTTGAGCCAGCCGAGATTCAATAACCATCACTTCGGCTAGAAGCTGCTCTTTTGAAGATTTGGCCCACAAATATTTCTGAAACACGGGGTCCTGCAAACAAAAGGAAAGACGCGACAAGAGCATAAGATGCATCTTGGTAGCCGGGCTCATGAAAACAAAAAGGATAGAAACCGGTTTACGGTCAAAGGCCTTAAAATCGACATCTTGCTTTAAGAAGCACAAAGCCATCAAAGGCTCTTCAATGTCCAGCACCACCGGGCTGCGCAAGTGGGGCAAGGCAATACCGTTGCCCACGGCAGTGGATTCCATGGCTTCCCGCGCTAAAAACATCTCAAGGAGTGATTTTTTGTCCACTTCAGCCGGCAAAGGCAAGAGCTGGGTCACATGATTCAGCACGTCTTCCCTGCTTTTGCCCGGAACATCGTAGTAAACGCCTCCCGTTCTAAGGGCATTGGCCAAAACGCCGGATTTGTTCGATTCACGCTCCCCGAGCGCCAAAATATCCGGCGTGAGCACAATCCTGTTTTCCAGAGCCCACTCCAAAAGCTCAATGTAATTAAACCTGTACTGCTCATTCATTTTCACGCAAGGCATTTGTTTTTTTGCGATCCAGAAATAGATCGTTTTCTCTTCGACTTGAAAAATTTTTACAATGTCACGGACGGAAATCTGCATACAAAACCTTTCCTGAAATAAAAATCAGTTCTTTTTCTTCCCAATAAGTTCACCGGCGCGATCGAGGGATTCACGCATGCTTGAAAAAACATTTTCTTCGCCAATCAAATCATAGAGATCCGATTTTACCATTTCATTGAGCGGCTGCACATGGAGACCGGTGATGATCAGATCAATATGGCTGCTTCTGCACCGGGAATAAAAACTCTTCAAAGCATGCATTCCCGTGGAATCAATGATGGGCACATCCCTGAATCTTAAAATTCTCACCTTGGGTTTCTCCCCCACAAACCTGTCCGTTTCGTCAAACTGGCTTGCCGCTCCGAAAAACAGGGGCCCGTCTATTTCGTAGACTTCGACGCCCGCGGGAACAACAAATTTATTGAGCGGACGATCTTCCGCCTTTTCATCCTCTTCCACCTCTTTGGCCAGAAGTTTAATACTGGTTACATTGGCCATACGCTTCATAAAAATAAACGCGGACAAGACGACGCCCAGTTCAATGGCCGCAGTAAGATCCACGAATACGGTTAGAACAAATGTGGCTAAAAGAACAATGACGCCCCCTCTGGATCCCTGCAAAAGGTCACGGAAAGAGCGCCATTCACTCATGTGATAAGCTACCACGACTAAAATTCCGGCCAAACACGCCAGAGGAACCAGCTTTATCCATTTCCCAAAAAACAGCATGATCAGAAGGACCACTGCGGAATGAATGATTCCGGCCACAGGCGTTCTTCCGCCATTCTTGATATTGGTCACGGTACGCGCGATCGCTCCGGTGGCGGGCATTCCGCCAAAAAAAGCGGACCCCAAATTAGCGATGCCCTGGCCCACAAGTTCCATATTCGACCGGTGTTTGCCGCCAATCATACCGTCGGAGACGACGGCTGACAAAAGCGACTCAACCGCACCCAGAAGAGCGATTGTAAAGGCAGGATGAAAAAGATTTCGAATGGTTCCTATATCAAGTTTAGGCAGTTGGGGGGCAGGCAGCATGTGAGGAAGTTCGCCAAAACGGCTTCCGATGGTTTCCACTGGGATATGAAAAAACGCCGCAAAAACAGAGCATAGGATAAGTGCCACGAGAGATCCCGGTATTTTTTTGGAAACCCTGGGCCAGAACGCAATGATCAAAACCGTTGAAACCGTCAAAGCCAAGGCAAAAAAATTGGCGGTGTTCATATGTTCAATAAAAATACGCCATTTTTCAATAAAATCGGCCGGCACTTTGTCCACTTGCAAACCCAGACAGTCTTTCACCTGAGACGAAAAGATAACAACGGCGATACCGCTCGTAAAACCAACCACAACAGAACGCGGAATAAATTTAATGATGGTGCCAAACTTCGCAAAACCCATAATCGTCAGAAAAATCCCCGCCAGAAAGGTGGATATAATGAGCCCGTCGATTCCGTATTTCTGTACAATCCCATAAACGATAACGACAAAAGCTCCTGTGGGGCCTCCGATCTGCACCCGGCTTCCGCCTAATGCCGAAACCAAAAAACCGGCCACAATGGCCGTGAAAAGCCCCTTTTCCGGTGAAACCCCCGATGCAATCGCAAACGCGATGGCAAGCGGGATAGCGACAATGCCTACGATAATTCCGGCTATTAAATCCGAGACAAACTGATCTTTCGAATAATCCTTCATCGTGGTCAACAACTTTGGAAGCAACACAACAATTCCCTCCCCTCGTAAATAAGTTTTCGCACCGCTAACGCGTAAGGCTTGCGGGGCAAGAGTTAAAATTCAGCTATTTGACTATCGTGCCTTACTTGACCACCAGAACCGGACAGATGGCCGCATCCACAACATCCTCAGAAAACGAGCGGAACCGGTGATCCTTCCAATGGTCTGTTTCGTTTGCCCCGAGGACCAGCAGGCTAGTTTCTTTGGATTCACAACTTCTCAAAATCGTTTTCTTCATGTGCCCCTGCTCTATCTTATAGGTGGCCTTCACGTTGTACTTGTCAAAAAAATATTTGGCCTTGTCGTGAACCATACGAAGAGCCGGCGATGAAGCCGGGCTTACCGTAAGGACCTCCACCTTGCAGCTACCGGATATTCCCAGCCTGACGGCGATTCCAAGCGCCCGGTCGCTCAGCCTCCCCCCTGCCGAAGCAAGAAGCACTCGGCGGAATGGTTGATCATAAGATTGAGGAATCACCAGCACAGGAACGCTTGACTGCTGTAGAAGCTCTGTTGTTAAATCCAAATCATCGTCTCTCAAAACCATCGCAAAATCTTCCGCCTGTACCAGGCGTTTAAGAAACACGGATGGCGCATCCTCATAAATGCGCAGGTCCCACTGAATATCGTGTTGCACGGCATATTCTTCAAGCAACTCCCTGTAAAAATCTATTTTTCGGGGCCTTTCAGAAACAAATTTGGCTGATGCGCAAAGAGTCAATGTGGCTGAAAAAAAATGCGCGAATCGAGCCGCGGCCTTAAAGTATTTCGGAAACGATCCGTTCTCGGGAACAAACACCGCCATTCTTCCGTCGCCCCGCCGCTTGGTATTTTTCTTCACCGCTCACCACCTGATATTTTCTATTTGGAGATTCCGGTTGCATTCACACACGCCTGTGTGCAAAAACGACTCCGGGTCCTATTCCATTCACGCCACCAACGTTATACGGTAGCTCATCACGCCGCAGATCAATATATGACTATATTTGCATATAGTCATGAATACATCAAAAAAAATGGGCTGTCAATAACCATTTTGACAGCCCCAACAAAACCGGTATTTCCGACTAAGTCTTTCTTACTCTTTTCCCAATCTTTCCAGAAGGCTTTCGCTTCTCATCAACTTCTTCCTCAGGACTTCGGCAATAGGCCGAAGGACTTTAAAAATATCGTGGTCATGAATGCTGTAAAAAACAGTCGTTTTTTCCTGCCGCGCCTGAAGAACTCCCAAATCCCTTAGCATAGCCAGGTGACGCGAAAGATTGGATTGTTCAACTCCCAACTCCTGAACGAGCTTCCCGACACTGGCATCTCCATCCTTCAGGTATTCGATGATTTGAAGCCGAATCGGATTGGCCAAGCCCTTCAAAAAATCAGCCTTGATTTTAAAAACAATATCATCCGTCATACCGTCTTTTTTATTTCTCATCTACATCATCCCAACCGGGTTTAAAGTTCAAAAATGGGGTCCTTACCTCATTCATGACGAACCAGAACGACAGCGATGCCCTTAATCGCATTTTCGCTTACGAACAACTATTTTATAGCATCTTCCAGCACCGGCGTCGACAAATTTTATTCGGAATGTCGTAAGCTAATGACTATAGTGAACCCGGTCTAATAACGCGGAAGTCGGCTTCAATTCACCGCCGAGCACGCACTTTATCCCGGCACAATTAAATATTTTCTCTTTTGTTCGGAAAGTGCAAAAAATGCGCTGTGAAGATCAAACAACGACACGCCCTCGAGGCATTCCCCCACAGACCACTAAGGGATCCCCCGATATGAACTGGGCTCATTTTCTGATAGAGTTCACAGTAAGCTTAGTGAGCAGCAATTAACAAAAATTTCTCATATTTTAATTAAGAGGAGAAGGCATGGCTAAAACAAAAAGGGCGGCTGACACGTCCGCTTTCGAACTTCCCAAATGCCCAAGCGGCATTCAAGGCTTTGATGAGATCACTTTCGGAGGATTGCCGAAGGGACGGCCGACGTTAGTGTGCGGAGGGGCAGGCTGCGGTAAAACGCTTTTCGCCATGGAATTTCTTTATAGAGGCGCCGTGGAATTTAACGAGCCCGGTGTTTTTATGGCCTTTGAGGAAAAAGAAAAAGATCTTACGGATAATTTTGCCTCGCTGGGATTTGAAATCCGCTCACTCATAAAACAAAAAAAACTCCTTGTCGATTATGTCTACATTGAACGAAGCGAGATCGAAGAAACGGGCGAATATGATCTTGAGGGCCTATTCGTGCGATTGGCGGGCGCTATCGAGTCGATCGGCGCTAAAAGGGTGGTGCTCGACACGATCGAAGCCCTGTTCTCAGGCTTTTCAAATGAGACCATTCTCCGCGCAGAATTAAGACGGCTTTTTCGCTGGCTGAAGGATAGAAAAGTAACGGCGATCATTACCGGTGAAAAGAGCGGACCGCTTCTTACAAAACACGGCCTTGAGGAGTACGTCGCGGATTGCGTCATATTCCTGGATCACAGGGTCAATGAGCAGATAGCAACCAGACGCCTTAAGATAATCAAGTACCGCGGGTCAAGGCACGGAACCAATGAGGTCCCGTTCCTAATAGGAGAAACAGGCTTCTCCGTATTCCCCATGACTTCCCTGCTCCTATCATGCGTCGCGAGTGACGAACGGATATCCTCGGGCATCAAGAGCCTCGATGCGATGTTAGACGGTAAAGGCTACTATCGGAGAAGTTCAATTCTGGTGTCGGGCTCCGCGGGAAGCGGAAAAACAAGTTTCGGCGCACAATTTATAAATTCTGTATGCCAACGCGGCGAGCGCGCTTTAATGTTCGCGTTTGAAGAATCCGAGGGGCAGCTCGTCAGAAACATGCTGAGTATAGGCATTGACCTTAAAAAGTGGGTGGATAAAGGGCTGCTCAAGATCGTCGCTAACAGGGCCACTCTGTGCGGTCTTGAGATGCACCTTGTCATGGCACATACCGTCGTCAAAAAATTCAACCCATTGGCCGTTGTCATAGACCCGATTACAACTTTGATAGGAGCTGGGATAGCAGACGAGGCAAAAGCGATGTTGGCACGTCTTCTTGATTTTTTAAAAAATGAAGGGGTCACCGTTCTGGCGACAGACCTCAACATATCAGCCGAGAAGGACGACGTGACAGAGATAGGCATCTCGTCTCTTTGCGATACATGGATAAGGCTTCTAATGGAGACGCAGGGACATCAAAGGATACGAAGGATTGCTATTATTAAGTCCAGAGGAATGAAACACGGCCTAGTGGAAAAGAATCTCGAGATCACAGACAAAGGGCTCGAGATTAAAGATATTCCCGGGGTGCGGGAGGATGCCCGATGAAAAAGACAACCTACAAACTCGTATTGTATGTCGCTGGCGCAACCCCTAAATCACTGGAGGCATTTGCTAATCTTAAAAAGATTTGTGACCAGTATCTTGAAGGACTCTATTCGATTAATACGGTAGATCTTCTCAAGAACCCCAGGCTCGCAAAAGGCGATCAGATCGTAGCGATCCCGACGCTCGTCAGAAAATTGCCCCCTCCTTTAAAGAAGATCATAGGCGATCTGTCCAACAAAGAGAAAGTTCTCGTGGGATTGAATATTGTTGGGAAAGGAAAATTTGATTAAGTCAAAAAGCAGTATTGAAAAACAGTTAGAAAAAGGGGGTAAGAAAAGCAAGCCGCAAAAATATATTTTACACCTTTATGTGGCAGGACTGTCGCCCAGGTCACAAACAGCGATAGAGAACATAAGAAAGATATGCGGTGAGTATTTGCAGGGTCGCTTTAAGCTTGTGATCCAGGATATCTATCAGAACCCTATCATTGCCAGAAACGGACAGATTCTTGCGGCGCCTACGTTAGTCAAAAAATTGCCGCTGCCACTGCGCAAATTCGTGGGGGATATGTCGGATAACAAAAAATTACTCGTTGGTTTGGATCTGCGGTCAAAAGACTGAAGGACTAAATGAACAAGCTGGCGAATCTCTCAGAAGAAAACCGTCGACTTAAAATCAGATTGGCCGAGGCGGAAGACCTATTGAGTGCGATCAAGAGCGAATCGGTCGATGCGTTCGTGACCGACGATCAGAAGGTATTTACCCTTAAAAGTGCCGATCAGGCCTATAGAATTCTTGTTGAGACGATCAACGAAGGGATGGCAACTCTTAAACTTGACGGAACCATGATGTATTGCAACCGTCGTCTAGCGGCCATGTTCGACCGGCCAATGGAAAAGTGCGTCGGCAGTTCCCTATTTGATTTCTTCGGATCGGATGAGATTCAACGGCTCAGATATATTTTTAGCCAAAGCAATAAAAAAATACGACGAGCTGAATTTCGGCTTAAGCAAAGAAAAGGAATACTCCTCCCCGTCCTTGTATCATGTAATTTCTTGCAAAGCGACAATGCCAACCTCTGTGTGGTCATCACGGACCTGACCGAACCAAAGAAAGCCGCACTTGAGCTTGAAGTCAAGAACCGCCAGTTAAAGCACTTGGCAGACACGTTGTTCCGCGTGGAGGCTGAAGAACGAAAAAAATTCGCGGATCTTCTTCATGAAGACTTGCAACAGATCCTTGTGGCTTGCATGATGCGGTTGAGCATGCCTCACTATTCCCGCAAAGCTCGTTACGAAATCAACAATCTGCTCAGTAAAGCGATCGAAGCCTCAAGAACCCTGGGCGCCGAACTCAGACCGCCCGTTCTTTTTGAAAAAGGTCTGGTAGCTGGGGTGCGTTGGTTTATTGAGCGAAACGTCAAGCGGCTCGGACTAACCATTAATGTTCTAATAGATCGTTATGAGGAAATCGAGGATCAGAACATTAACATTATGCTCTATCAATGCGTGCGTGAATTAGTTTTTAATATCATCAAACATGCCCATGTCTCCAAGGCGACTCTCATTTTTGCGACAGTTAAAGGAGAGTCGAGCATTCAAGTGAATGACCTTGGCCGAGGGTTCATTCTATTTGATAATGGCGGCAAAAAGGGCGGCGAAACCGGCAGCAGCGGTTTTTTTAATATCAGAGAGAGGCTTTGCGCCATCGGAGGCAAATACAATATTGAATCTAATCCAGGCAGGGGAACGAGTGTCACATTAACCTTTCCCGGGCAAAAGAAGAAATCAGTTCTTTCTTCGGCTAGCAGCACGGCCAAAAACACACTAAGCCGAAAAGCGCGTATCAAAATTCTTGTGGTGGATGATCACAAATTGGTCCGGGAAGGGATCGTAAATGTGCTTTCAGCCGAAAATGATATCTCGGTAGTTGGGCAGGCGGAAAATGGTTTGGAGGCCATTTCCAAAACAAGTGCGCTTAAACCGGATGTCATCGTTATGGATCTTAATATGCCGATACTGAACGGATATGAAGCAATCCGCATGCTGCGTAAGAAAAAAATCAAAACAAAAATTATTATTATATCTGTCAATGCAGATGAGGAAACCAAAAGAACTGTCCTGGGGGCGGGTGCCCATGCCTACTTTTCAAAGTCATCTGACATTGCCGAGTTATTGAGGCTTATTAGGCGATTGGCATAAAAATAAGAGCATTCCAGTCCTCGAACCTGCGACAATGGGGGTATCCACCCCAAATTCACGGCACCGTGTGGCACGGATTGCCGTGGGTTCGCTGGCGAGAAATATATGGGGTTCGAATTTAGACCCCTATCGAACCGCTTGCGTCTCCCTCGATAGCGACCTTACAGCTATGCTCTTAAGAGACTTGTGGAAAAAGAAATAACACGTCCTGCCCAGGGTGTCAATGGGCGTTTAATGCCCCTTTCGCCGTTTAGCGCCCCTTTGACATGGGGACTGGTTACTCTTCCCCCAAGGCAGATTCTTTCGAAATGGCGCCTTCTTCCACATCAAAAACCATCGAACAGATTTTGATATCAAACCATTCCCGGAACAGGGCGTAACTCAAATTCTCCGGCCAGCTGTGCTCATCGGTATGCCACGCAAAAAG
>Ga0154350_107_pt1 | contig 15774 bp, 8 predicted proteins | sample RifGroA2_FD_115878 | JGI IMG/M metagenome (GOLD analysis project Ga0154350, IMG submission 115878) | Omnitrophica bacterium GWA2_50_21
AATCGAACCACCGACCTACGGTTTACGAAACCGTTGCTCTACCGACTGAGCTACGCGGGCAGGATCTGTTACTCTTTTTATGATAATCCCCTACAACACATGGCATAAAAAGAAAAAATTAACGCCGAAGCTCTGGGGGAGAACTAAGGGATATTTTCTTCCCAAAAACATCCAGAGCGTATTCAATTCCACCCCACTCACTGCCAAATAGGAGTTGTATAATAGCAAATTTTTTTGACGTCGTCTCGAAAGAATTTCTAAAATTATAAAACTCCTTAAAACACAGCCCAAAATCCAGCTGGAAGATTTCTCCTCAATTCCTACGGTCTTATTGCCTAAACAGACGACAAAATCGACCGCCCTATCTTGCACCTTTGGTTTCCCGTAAAATTTATCGGGCGGCGAAATAGCTGGCGTGTGAACCATAAACGCGTTCACAAACCTTATGTGATGCTGGGGCTTCAGGTTCGGATCCTTAGAAAAATAAAACAGGCCAGTCATATTCGAGTCCCGGGAGAATGCATTTGTCGAAAGTTTCAACGGCCGGCTGCGGGATAAGTGTTTAAATGCGACCTTGTTTTTTTCGCTGGATGATGCGCGGGGAAAACTAGAGACTTGGCGGGTCGATTACAATACCGAAAGGGCACACATCTCGACCGGAAATCTGGCGCCCGAAGAATTCGCCAAGCGACAAAAACCGGACCCTAAAAAAGACGATTTTTCAAACCTTCATCTGGTCTAGTTTATGGGAGCAGTCGTTACGCCGACCGAGCGATTGTTTCTTCCGCAAAATGCTCTACCAGAAAAGCAAATAATCTTCCCCGGTCAATCTGCACTTCACCGCTGTCGAGAATAGTGAGAACAGCATCATCCCCGACATCAGTTCTGTCAAATATCTGCCTCCGTATTTTTTCTGCAATATTTGTTCTACGCAGAGGATTTCGCAGTTCATCTGCCTTTTGCAGGGTCGAAGCCAGCAAAAGGCCGCTAGCTACTCGAACCATCTCGGCAACTTCATCATAGAAGGGCTCCCCGTGTTTTACGGCACCCGTAAAACGAACCGCAAAGAGATACGGACTTTTCTGTTCTCCCGGTCCACTTTGCAGCACCGGCACTGCATTGCTGTTTGTTACATCAAACACGTTCCCCAACTGAAAGGAACTCAATCTGCCGATACGTTGTACTTTCATTCCAGGGAAATCAAGCTGATTTGCTTGTTTGGTAAGTATGATTTTCCCCACCTTCGAACTTATTTCAGGATCGGTAATCGACTTTATCAAGGCAGGCTGCTCACCCGGCATATCGATGACGAGTCCCATATTGCCGGGGATACCAGCTTTTGACAACATGCCGGCAATCCATTCCCTTGCCGCCCGAGCTGCCTCAGGAGAAAACATCACATCGCTGACCGGCATTCCCCTATCCACTTCTTTCCTCACCGCATCCGTTATTCCGGAAATCCCGTGAACTTTTACAGCATCTGAAATTTCTTTCCCGAGTGAATTACTCAAGGGGTCTTTTCCCAAAAAATATCCTGTTATTTTCCCCGCCAGCACATCAGAAGGTGGAATATTTCCAAGACTTGATGCTGACGCAACAGTATTCCCGGCGGTAACTGTGGCGGTGGGCACACTCTTACTCTCTGCGGTACCGAGTGAAGCCCCACGTCCCACCCCCCCTCTTTTTTGCCTTTCAATTAAAACATCCTTGAATATACCCACGAGTTCTTTCTCGGACAAGCTGTCGGTAAGATAACGCAGGCTGTCAAATACTTTAAAAAAGCCTTCTATGTCGGATCCTAATGTCCTGCCGTAATCAAGCAGCACTCGCCGAATTGCTTCCAGCTTGTCCGCAAAATCAATTTTTCGATCGTATAGAATTTCATTAATGGCCTGCCCTGCCTGCAGGGGCAATTCCTTTCCGCCCGAAAAACGAGTCAGCAATTTTAGCACACGCCCTCCCCCAGTCCCTGTCATTTTTGCCCATGCGATACTGAAGAGTAATTTCATCAGAATAGCATGATCCTTGGATGAAAGCGTACCGACATTACCGTAATCCAGCAAACAAACCTTTCGGGATTGAAGATCCAAAAGAATGTTTCCCGCATGGGGGTCTCCGTGATATTCGCCCAGAATGAAAGCTTGCCGCAGCACCTCTTGCACAATAAGTTTGGCAACGGCAGGGAATTCACCCGAGGCCTCGAGTTCCTTCACAACGTCTTCTTTGAAGGGTTTACCTTCAAAATATTCATCAACAAAAAACTGACTGCCGGTCAACTCGGCATCTATTTCCGGGACGACAAGTTGCCACTGCTGATACACTCTTCCGTTGGAAAAACGACCGATCCTCCTCTGCGCTTCAATTTCCTGGTGTATGTCCAGCTCCCGGAGAGCGGCTTTCTCAATAAAATCTATCAAAGGGCCCGATACTTGAGAGAGAATTTCGTCCAGCGTTTCGTTCTGCCCCCTTGCAGCCTCCAGCGCCTTTCTCAACACTTGCAATTTCCGGGTAATTTCATATCGCGCCATGGGCCGCAAATACTTAACGACTCGACGAGATCCATCGGTCTTTCGAAGCAGATAGGCCTCTTTGATGGACGCGCTGCCGATTTGTTTTTCCACCACATCGATGGTTTGCTCCAGAGATTCCACAGTTTGGCCGTTTTCACTTGTTAACGCATCCACCAAATAGCGTTTATCTATACTCTCAACCTGGTCCGACAAATTTTCCAAAAGCAATCTCAGGTCTTCGGGGATAAGCCCCCTTTGTTTCGAAAGATACTGCCCTGCCTTTACTCCAACGGAACCAAAACTTACAAACATTCCCACAAGTAATTCATTTTTATTTTTAACTTCATCCGGCGGGGTTGCCGCAAAAAAACGAAATATCCCAAAAGCCATTTCCATCTGTTCCTGTTCCAGAGAACTGTCAAACAATGCTTTGAACAAGACATAAGTAACATTTCCCGTTGTTGCACGTTCTCCGGTGATATACTGAAAAATATCCGCTATCAACTGCTCACTCTCGCCTGCATTCCGCAAAATACCATTCGGACCGGTAAAAAAGACCGACAAGAAAAGGTATTGGGTTGATTTGGGGTACATGGACAGAAAACGTGCAAATCCTTCAAATTCGATATTGTGGTATAATTCAAGCTCTTGTATGGTTTCCGGTTTTTCAGCATCCTTGGGATAAATGCCGATCATCCATTCGAATATCTCACGCTTCTGAGAAGGTGCCTTTCCACCCAAAAGGGTAAGCAACGCCTCCAAAGCCAAATGTCCGTATTTTAGGCCCTTGTCCGTCGCTGCCTCCGTCAAAATATCACGCTCCTTATGGGCCGCGAGTTCCGGTATATGGACAGTAACATCACGCATCAGTTCATTCATTAATTCATTTCCGATTTCGGAATCTTCCGGAAAATACTCGGCCATCATTTTCTTCAACGCATCATAATTTTGAAACGTCAGCCCATTATGCTCTATCCGATTTATCACAAGACGCTTTGCAACGACATCCCGAACAGCTCCTTCCATTAAATATGGCCGTATCTTTTCCAAAATCTCAACTGGCGCCAGAAGCGGGTCACCTATCAAGTTCAACATTTCTTCGTTTCGATAAAATGACGGCATCGGAAAAAACCTTAGAAGCATTTGAATTTTTTCCTCCAACGACCACCTTTGTGTTTCCCGGAAAAGTTTTCGCTCCAGCACCATACGCTTCATAAAATCAACAGGTCGATCAATTTCGCCGGCCCGATTTTTCTCCATCGCGCTTATGTGGGGATAAGCCTTTTCAAGCTCTTGTATGGACAGCCATGTATATCCCTTTGGCGACATGCGTTTCGATTCAGGAAAAATATTTTCAAAATCTGTTTTTCCCTGAGGAGGGATCTGCATTTTCTCAAATGCTTCCGCGGTTTCAGCCCCCTGTTCCGGAGGGTTGTTGCCAAAATAGAATTCCAGCCATCGACGCTTCAGTAGTCTCGACCAGCGAAGAACATCGATTTCATAATTAGCTCCGTCAGGTTCTGTTTCCAGTTGCCAGAGAGGGAATCGCATATAATGGTGCTGCCCCAGACGCTGGGCAGGCATATTGATACCCAACAATGGTGACGTCATTTCACCCAATACCTGAAAAAGGAGTTCGAATTTTTCCTCGTCCATTTCAGTATCTATATACGCCTCCCTATATCCGGAGTCCGGCTTGGAAAGCCATTGGAAGCGTTTTTCCATCTCCTCGACATTCACTTCATGGTTCCGAAGGCGCGGGACAACCTTCCGGAGTGCATTTATTGGCAAATTGCGGGTATTGGGCACATACCACGACCACCCAATCAATGAAATCAATTTGTTAATCTGTCCTTGCATTACTCCGTTTTCTAAGAAACGGGCCTCATTTTTGATAAGTGCTTCATAAAGAAGATCTTTCTTGCCCTCGTCTGCACCGGATTTCTCCTCGAAATCGGACATAATATAAAATTGCTGGCCATACACCCCGATTCTTCCTTCCCCGATGGCTTCGAGAATGCTCCCGTACGTCATTTTTTGTTCCTCTCCGCCCTCATATGTCTTTTCTGTATGGCTTTCTCTCAACCGGATAACAAGCCCGTAACCATTCTCCACATCTCTGCGCATTTTTTCCAACGCTGCACGCACGTGGACAGCCACATCTTCTCCCGTCGACAAATCTGACATTTGTATCCGAGCAACCGCCCAATCAGCCTCACTTATTTCCTGCATAAATTCTTCATCCGGGAGATACCCATTCCCAAAAAAATACTCAACTTGTTCGCTGAGATCCGTCATCCCCTCTTCCACCAAAGTCGCACGAAGCAATGCCATAATTTCATTACGAGGACCGGTTTCCGGTTCAAAAAACTCTCCACGCTGATATCTCTCGGGGCTTATTGCCCTCATAAATGCCTGGTAATCCTGCGCAAACCTGACTTCATTCATAAATTCCTGATGCTTATTCTTTTCAGAATTATTCAGCAGCCGGTAGTATTTACGAATTAATTCTTTTCTGAGAGGCAGGTCGTTAATCCTGCGCAAGACCGTCAGATATCCGCGCAATATTTTTTCAGGCTGCCTTTCTTCCCGCCGCCATTCCTGTTCCCTGAAACTTTGCCAGGACTCAGCCAAACCGGCGGTTGTCAGCATGGTATCCATTTCCCGAAGAACATCTTCCGGCGCCGTCCCGTGTTCCATACGGAGTTCCGCATAACGATCTAAATGTTCAAGTGCTGTCGGCCTCAGCACAGGGTCTTCAAACAGGAATTCATAGCCTGCCTGTAGCTCACCAGGCTGCGCATCACTCATCCATCCCTCTAGTTTTCTCTGCCAGAATTCCATCTCAGGCGGGAAGACGTCCTTTAATTGTTTGTAAACTTCGATAAACTCCGACATCCCCCCAATGTGATTGGTTAGTTGAAACGCAAGCTGTCTTCTGTAATTTTCGCCCGCATTATCCAACATGGTCACGGATGAGTAAATCAACAACTCCCGATAAATTCTCGCCAACGTCTGTGTAGTTATGTCTTTTTGCGACACCAGCTGTTTCAGCATAAAATCAAACCAGCCCATTCCGGATTTATAAGAATGCACACGCATTGATTCTTCCTGCTCCAAATAATACTCCCAGCTGCTGGAAACACGCTCTTCCAAATGAGGATTTTTGTACGCAAGACTGTTTTGTATTGCAATCATAAGCACCTGCTCTATCTGGTCCCATTGGACCTGGCGATACGGCTCCAAATCGTCGGCATTAAATACCAGCAACGGCGCCAGCCGAGACCGGTCGGATTCATTAAGCTCCATGAGTTCCGGCACAAATTCGATGGTTTTCTCCAAAATCAAAGCATCTATTTCCGGCAAACCTTCAGCAGGCTCTCTTTTATTTTTTAATGCATATTGCGCTTGTGCAGCCAAATATTCAGCCACAGCCGATTCAAACGGTATATTCCGTGTATCCCATTTCTCAAATTCCCGGTGAGCCTTTTCTACAGCCTGCTCTGATAGCAGCGACAATGGGTCCGTACCGGAGTCTTTTAGGAGTTTTACTAAGATTTTTTTTTCACCTTCGCGTCCATCAACAGCCACGCCCGGCATCATATAAACAGAATCCCAAATGCGGTCTACACCTCCTTTCTCCGAGGGCAATGCCCGGCTCAGTTTTAGAAATTCCCGGTAAAAAACCACCGCTTTCCTTAAATCATGTAGCGTACGGGCTTCCCGAATCCGGCGGCTGATATTTTCAAAAGAAATTTCGCCATAAAGCGCTTCATCAAAAATTCGCCGTTCAGAAGACGGCAACCGATATCCTTCCGGCAAGCTTCTTGGTTCTGTGCCTAATCCCCTCCAATATTTATTCCTTATTTCGTGGTAAAGCATTGCAGCTCTGTGATGCGAAGCGGGATGGGTGACAGAAAAACTATATCTAGAAGCCTTGCTGTCTTCGGGCTTGCTTCTCTCACTTAGTGCGTTCATAAAAACTAAAGCGGTCAGCGGATTCAGTGATCCCTCATCATCTCCCTTGCCGACCGCCCTCAGGCCTGCCAAATCTGCCTGATATTCTTCGATAAAACGCGAAGGGTCATATTCGCCTTCAGTTTCTTTTTTTCTTCCGGACTCAAGTGCGTGGCCCACCTCATGACCGATAATAAATTTAATGGCATCACGCGTCAGCAATTGGTTATCCTGAAGAAATGCCAACAACCCACTGTTAAATACTATCACCTTTTTTTCAACGGAAACTATTGCATTGACGCTTATGTCTTCAGGAACAAGAACCATATAGTCATCCGCATCGAAACCGTTTTCTTCCAATGTCAACTCCGCCAATTCGGTAACGGCCTGCACGGCGGGATCAGCTTCATCCAGCAGGCCATGCACCGCCTCGTAAAACCGCCTCGTTACCGCCTGAGCTGCGCTTATTTTTGTCCGGGAATGGAGACGTCGTTTTTTTTGTTCCAATTCCGGACGGTTATCATCGCTAATCCCCTGTTTTTTCCAAGCAGAAACCCGCTTCAAACCAGGCAAGAGCTGAGCATCCACAGTGTTCACTCTTCCCAAAGAAGCAGCAGAAACAACCGCCGGCATACCAGAGTCCAGCAATAATGCCGTGACATTCTCCTCTGTTAACTGTCCCGCCTGCTTTAATGCCGCCAGCATTTGAAGAAAATTTTCAATATTATCCCGCTCCTTCACTTGCAAAGATGGTTCCGGACTCATCTTTTCATCGAGATAACAGGTGTATTGACGGGCAAGGGAAAAATGTCCGGTTTCGGTAAGATCACAGTAAACATTGTTGCGCCATTGGTTAAGTATTTCATTTCTTCTCTCCCCCACTCGCTCCAGCAACTTATCTCGAAGCATGCGAACGAAAGCATCATAAATACTGATTCTGCCTCCACGGATTTCGAAATAGTTCTGCCATGACACCTGACCCCGGACATATCCCCAATAATTATTTTTGCTGGGGAGTTCAACGATACGGGGCGTCACCACCAGATAGGAAAATCCCTTTTCTTTGATTTTTTGGGCTAGTGCATGCGTATGAAATCCCCCCGTCACCACAACCGAGACTTTTTTTCCCGTCGAATTCATAACCCTTTCGATCCGTTCTGCAAACACCCCGTCGCGAATCTCCGCGTTCTCATAAAACGCCCGATGATACTGCATTTGTTCATAAAGATCTCTTATCTGTTTCACTAGCGATAAGTACAGACTACTGGTTTCCGCAGCCATGAAACGCATCCTTTCTTGCCCATCCAGCCAATCCTTCCGGGATATCTCCAGCCGGGCAAATATCCGGAGAAAGTCCACACTGGCATCAAGTTTGTCCAAAACTTTTTCTTTTTCCGTACGGAACAGGGCCTTCTTGACGTTTTGTTCGTAAGTTTCGATTTCCTGAAAAAATAAGCTGCCTCGCATGTTCTCGATTTTCTGCCATCCCGGAAGAATTTCTTCCGGCTTCTGCTTAAGATCAAGAGGGATATCATTTTCTTTAGCCAAATCCCTTAACTCCCGAATATAACTGCCGGCATCCATCCTTTCCGTCTGGAAATCCTGCAATAAACTATTAAATCGAATTTGACCATTACCCCCTCCTTGGCGTTTAAAATATCGCATAATTTGCCCAGAAAGGCTTTTTGCATACCGTTCGCGCCGTCGTTGCTGTGCCTGGTTATCTTCCATTCCGGTTAATAACTCGTCAATTACAGAACCCTGTTTCGGAGGTATGAACTTCGCCAATTGATGCAACAAATCCAGCATATTGATTTTTCCGGCTTCAAAATCGTTGATTGCCGAATCCACTTGCAGGAGGGTGACAGAATAAACCTTTTCTTTTTCCTTCTGAAGCTGGAAAGCTATACGGTCAATGGCTAAAAGCAATTCCTGTTCCTTCTCACCGGCATGTAGCAAATGAACATAGCCTTGTTCGAATAGGGGCCAATTTTCCAATCCATAAAAACGGCTCGAATGTCTACTGAAAATAGCCGCTTCACTCACACCTGCAAGTTCTCCGGTTTGCCGGTATTCGTCAAGCACGGATTGAAGCAATTGTTTATCTGGAAATGAGTTAAATAAACGGGCATCGGCATCACCGGAAAGCCCCTCTACGCCCACGAGATAGACCCCATAAGTCTGTTGAAAATGATCAATAAGTCGACGGATATTGCGTTGCGCATCTGGCACAGAATGGGCATCTTGAAGCAAAAAAACCATTTTTCCGTTAGTTCCCTGAAATGATTCTTCTATAGATCCAACATCTTCAGGAACGTGTATTTCACTAATCTCAAAAGGCCGTCTAGCAATAAGGAGAGGGGGTGCTTCCGGAAAACCAGCTATGGCTTCTGTTACAAAGAAGCAAAGTATGGTCAGGTAAGTAACTAAGTTTTTTACTATATAGATAACCATTTTCTATCACAATTGATATAATTTACTATTCTATGATAAAGTATACGGTAATATGATAAAAACTACAAATTTGTGAAGCACAATAACTATCCGCCACTTATTAAACCGTAAGTTAATTAATTTGAATATATTACGTATTTTAATGCCGGCATTCACATCGAATTTAAAAAAATAGTTAGTTGAATTTGGCATGCCCATTTTTGGTAATCCCTTAATTGTTTGGGAACAGGTCACGCCGTGAATCTGAAATATCTCAAGCCTCGGAAACGCAGGTCAATTTGCGGATATCTTCGAGAAGGAGATCAAAATCGAATGGCTTTCCGTAGAGAACGAAGCGGCCTCCGTCCGACGGCCGCTTGGGAGGGCTGCCGTCTTCCACAAGCGCGCTGATAAAAATAACGGGCACATTGCTGTCAAACCCGGCCCGAACCGCGTCATCGTATAACCGGGTGCTTTCACCCTGGTTGCCGAGCCAAATATCCAAGATCAGGAGATCGGGCCGCTTCTCGAACGCCAGAGTCCAGAACTCCCTTTCGTTCCGAGCTGTCGCCACTTCAAACCCATATCTCACCAGTTTGATGCGAAGCAGCTCAAGAATGGCCCATTCATCGTCTAATATAAGAATCCTCTTCTTCATAGACGGCGGTTTTGGCACCTCCATCCCATTTCTTTCAATATCCATGCCAATGTCCGGCGTGCTGAACCTCGGGGCTGGGAGGGGAAAAACTGGCCTAGAAATCTGACAAAATGCGGTGTTTTTGAGACAATCGGACAAACGATAATCAGCGGGCCATTTGGTATTTTTTCATCTTGCGGTAAAAAGAATCGCGGCTCATCTGAAGCGCTTTTGAGGCCTTCGTGACATTCCCGCCCGCCTCCTGAAGGGCCTTTTCAAGCAATTTTCTTTCAGCTTCGCCCATGACCGAGGCCCGGTCGTTTAGCGGGACCGGGTCCTTTTTTGATGCATCATCCCCGAAAGCGGCCATAGCGTAGATGTCTTTTTCCGTCACGATATTCTTGTCCTCGACCAGCAGCATCAGACGGGCGACGAAATTCTCAAGCTCCCGGACATTGCCCGGCCAATCATAGTCGCAAAGACATCTCAAGGCTTTTTCATCTGTTTTCAAGGAAGGCTTCCCATTCCGGTTCTTTTTGACAAAATGCAGAAAAAGTTCCGGGATATCTGCCTTTCGCTCCCGTAAAGGAGGAATGCGGATGGGAAAAACATTGATCCGGTAATAGAGATCTTCCCGGAATTTTCCGTCGCTCACCATGGCTTTCAAATCCTGGTTGGTCGCCGTGACAAACCGGATCTGCACCGGTACCGGCTGTCCGCCTCCCACCCTTTCGACTTCCCTTTCCTGGAGAACGCGCAGCAGTTTCACCTGCAGGGCAAGCGGCAAATCCCCGATTTCATCGAGAAAAATTGTTCCGCCCTGCGCCTGTTCGAATTTTCCAATTTTCCGCGAAACCGCGCCGGTGAAAGCCCCCTTTTCATGGCCGAACAATTCGCTTTCAATCAAATTTTCAGGGATGGCGCCGCAATTGACGGCCACAAAAGGCCCCTGGCTCTGCAAGCTGTTTAAATGGATAGCCCTCGACACCAATTCCTTGCCGGTTCCGCTTTCGCCGTGAATCAGCACGTTGACATCGCTTTTGGCCGCCAAATCCATCAGCTGAAAAACCTTGAGCATGGAATCGCTTTTGCCGATCAGGCTTTTGTCTTTGTAGGAATCTCCCAGCTCGGTTTTGAGCGTGGAAACCTCCTCTTCGAGAGACATCTGCCGGAACACGTGTTTGACCTTGGCGTCAAAGGCCGCGAATTCAAAAGGTTTTTCCAGGAAATCGAAAGCACCAATCTTGATGCATTCCACCGCCATTTTCACGTCGGAATGAGCGCTGATCATAATCACACAAGTACCGGGGCGCTTCTTGAGCGCCTCGCGTAAAACCTCAACGCCGCTCATATCCGGAAGCCGGATATCCAGCATAACCAGCCCGGCGGGTTGCCGCTCAATCCATTCCAGCGCGCCGCGGCCGTCAAAAACCGATACGGGAGAATAGCCTTCCTTCTTGAGACGGATACTTATCAAATTGGCAATTCTTTTATCGTCATCCACCACCAGCACGGTTTTATTCATAAGTCAGGCCCCTATCAAATCATTGAGTTTTGCCTGTTTCATATCAAAAGGCAGGATGATGGTAAAAGAGGTCCCCCTCCCCGCCTCGCTGCGCACCCCAATCCTGCCGCCGTGCGCTTCGACTATTTTTTTCACAAGCGTCAATCCAAGTCCCGTGCTCTCCTCCCCATCTCCCTCCGTGCCGTTCTCTATGCGCTGAAAGGGCTCAAAAATCCTTTGCTGGTCTTCGGGTCTGATGCCTATCCCGTTATCCTCAACTCCAATCTCGACACCGTCGGCATGATTTCTGGAAAAAACCCTGATTTTGCCGCACACGGGCGTGTATTTAACGGCATTGCTGATTAAATTATCCAGGACCTCCCGTATTTTATCCGGGTCACAGTAAACCGGGTTCAAATCAGGCGCTATATCATCCGAAATTTCCGTATTCTTTTCCTGAGCCTGGGGAATAAAAAGCAGGGCCTCTTTTCTGACCAACTCGCGTAAATCGGTCAAGGTCCGCTCCATTTTCGCCTGACCGGATTCAATCTTGGATATGTTGAGTAATTCCTTGACCAAACGGTAAAGCCGGTCCGTGGATTCCTTCACATAACCCAGATATTCTTTTTGTTCATCATTGATAAACCCCGCCTCACCGTTTAAAACCATTTCCAGATACCCTTTGAGGGAAGTGAGCGGGGTTTTCAATTCGTGGGAGGCCGCTGACATAAACTTTGATTTCAGTTCATCCAGTTTCTTCAAATGTTCATTAGCCCGGTTAAGCTTTTCGTACGAATCCCTCAGTTTCGCGACCATGACCCGGAAACTTTCCGCCAACTCGCCGATTTCATCCCGGCTTTGCACGTCAATCCGTGCCTCCAAATCCCCGCTCCCGACGCGCAGCATGGCTTTGCGAAGCCTGCGCACAGGCCCCGCCAGAATACTCCCAAAGAAAAAAGACATCGAAAGAATCAAAATACCGCAACCCGCAAAAAGCGTCAAGACAGCCAGCATCAGAGCGTCCTTGGCCTGATTCCTTTTTTGATTCATTGCCTGAAGAACTTCTACCGAGCGGATTTCCAGGGCATGGGCAATTTCGTGCAGACGATCGGCAAGCCCCGCTGACTGTTCTTCCAATTCGCCCACGGCTTTAAACGACCGGGCGTAGGCAGTAGCCGCTTCACTCAGATTGTCATGATCCAGCCTGTGGATGAATTGCCTGATGGCGGCCTGAATCCTGCTCATGGACCGTTCCGGCGTGAGCGGATTCAATTCGCCCCCGTATCCCTCTTTGAGGATTTTATTGCCAAGCGCGATATTGCCAACGGTTTCGGACAGCACGGCACCGGTTTCCTTTTTCGAAAGCGTTTCGAGAGCCTCCCTGATGGCCGCTTCAAGCAGCCTTCCTTTTTCAGCCAGGTTGTCCCGGGCCGGATCCATTTTTCTTCTGATTTGAACGATATCGTCAAACGCCCGCCGGTAATCGCGGGCTAATCCGGTGATCAGCTCCATGTCCGGGGACACTGCGAATGCACGGCCCGGCGCCTTTTTCTCCGCCGAATCCAGTATTTCATCCATGCTAAAGGTGAAATCCTTGATTCTTTCGCTGTTTCCGGTACGCAGGTAATTTTCCTCGGCCCGCCTGGCCTCCACCACCAATTCTCTTACCCGGTTGGCATACATCGCTTTCGTGATTTTTCCGTCAAGGCCGTGCAGCTGGTTTAAAAGGACAAAATACATGCCGGAAAATAGAATACTGATAACGGCGGTAGCTATATAGATTTTTGTCTTGATCTTCATAAAGGCCTAACCGCCTTTCCGTTTAGGCTTATATTGTATATTTTTCCGCGGTTTTTAGCCATTGGCATACGGCGGCGTGTCAGATTCTGTCATAACCCTGTCTGACAGAACGGACACGGTTCATGAACGCATCCCCCGCCAAAACTTTCGGGACACCCGCAACCGCTTGCCCCGCCAAGGATTGCTGCAGAGCGGGAATATGGCATAAAACTTGAACTCCAAAAAACCAAAGGAGGCAACTCTCATGAAAACGAGTCGTAGTCTTTTGGCGATGATTCTTTTGCTTTCCAAGGCGCTGATTCTGCCCGCCAACACCCTTGCCGAAGTCATTGAAGGCAAAATCGTTCTGACAGATGCGTCGACGCAAAACATCAGCATTAAACAGGAACATCCCATGGCTGGAAAGCCCGATCCCGTGTATCTCTCCATCACTTCGGAAACACGATTCACGGGGATAAGCGATTTTTCCCAGTTGAAGCCGGGAGATCAAGTACGCGCCCAAGCTTCTCAGAAAGACGCTTCCGGAAATCTTCAAGCTGCTGCGATTGAAAAAACCTGAAAAAACAAGAAGGAGGTGGAGCCATGCTGTTTTACAGCGAGAATAACAGCGATAGCCCGCGGGAGACCGAAGAACTCCTTGCCTGCCCCAAATGCGGATTGCCCGAAGAACTTTGGACCTGGAACCACGGCCTGGGCTGCAAAAAAGCGTGTCAGACTTATTGCTGCCGGGGTTGCGCCGATAACACGCGCTGCGTATGCGTTGAATGAAAGAATGCGGGGGCAGGATCAAACGGCCGGCCCCCGCACGGAATGAAGCATGCGATCGATCGCGATTCCCAATTCCTCAAAATCAAAAGGCTTTGAAAATACGGTGTGGGTGCTGTCCAGATGATGTTCGTGCGGTAACGTCTTTTTGTCAATGAAAGCGGTGATGAAAATCACAGGTATCTTCGGGTCAAATCCAAAAAAATCCGTCAGACTCTGGTAAATGTAAGGGCCGCTTTTATTTCTCAGCCAGACATCGAGAATAATCAAATCGGGCTTGGCAGCGAAAACCTTGGTCCAGAATTCTTTTTCATCAGCCGCAGTTTCAACTTCATAACCGCGCTTCGAAAGCCTCACCTTGAGCAGCCTGCGTATCAATAAATTATCATCCACAATCAGGATCTTATTGCCCATGGCTCATCACCTCGCGTCTCAGGGATAGACTGGCCAGGTACGGAAAAAGGAAAAGTGCCGCGCAAGCCGACACCAGCGATCCTAAAACCACGGAAAAACCGAACCGCTGAGTGGGCGGAAAATCGGATAATAGAAAAATGCCGAATCCCGAGCAAAGAACCAAAAGCGACGAGCCGATAGGCTGCCAAAGCCGCGAACAGGCAGCCGGCCAGGCCATCTCTTGCCAGGCTGCGCTTCCCGCCGCACTTTGGGCGTAAAGACTGAGATAAATCATGGCATCCACCCCCATGCCGATGGCCAGGTTCACGGCCGGCGCCGACACCACGTCAATCGGGACACGTGCGTGCCCGAGCAAACCCAGAAGAACCACGGGGATAAGGCTAAGGCTTATCAGCAGGGCGCCTGAAATCTGAAGAGATCCCGAAAGGCGCCACATCATAACAACGAACATGATGATCAAAAGCAAAAGGCCCGAAATCAAACTGCTAAGCAAAAGCTCCGACAACTTGCCTTGCAGGGCGTAAACACCTCCCGTCAGCACAGGAGCAAAACCCCGTTCCCCGGCAATTCTCTCGATTCTCTCGATCACCTCACCTCTTGACTCCTTACGCCCTGTTTCCTTCATGCCCAAAATAAAAAAAGTTTTCTTCCGGTCTTCCGTCACAAAGTATTTAGCGACTTCACCAAATCTAGGGCTGTCCATTATTTTCAGCAGCCACTCCGTTGACAGAACCTTTGCCAGCGGAGAACGCTTAGCCTCCGCCATCACGATAGGCAGGGAAATGGCAGCTCCCACAGAAGGATCTTTTTCCAACTGCTGATGAAGACCCCAAAGATTAACATAAGCATCACCGGTATTAAACGGGGCCCGGTAACGGTCCATCACGACCATTTTCAAGGGGCTGCTGCCTCCGTTCCTGTCCATGTATTCCAATCCGTTACGAAGACCGCTTCCCTTTTTAAAATACGAAAGAATATCCGGATCGGTGTTGAGAAGAGGCAGTCCGGTTGACAACAAAACGGCAAAAAGCATCATGCCAACAGCTATTTTCACATGTCTATTGCCAAAAAAATGGGTAAGCGTATCACGGACAAACCTTTTGAAGGCCGGTCTTTCGGCTTCAGCCTCGGACATTTCGAGAAACCAGGGGTAAATAACGTAGGCTGAAGTAAACGCCACCATCGTTCCCAAGGCCCCTGAAATACCCAGCTGCCGGAGCGGCGTGGCCTGAACAAAAAGTAAGCTTATGAATCCCGCGAAAGTCGTCGCCATGCTCCAGAAAGAGGCCTTGAACGTGAACCTGACCGCGTCTATCACGGCGTCAAAACCTTCACTGGTTTTCTCCTTCCTGATATTTTTCCAGTTGTAGGTCAAGAAAACAATCGGGGACAAAGTCAGAACAAACACCATAGTCGATAGATTCGCGGTAAGCGGCCCGATTGGAATGCGAAGTACGTGCGTCAGTATCAAAGTGACCGCGCTGGAATGGAAACACGCAAGCAGTGTCCCCATCAGGATATAAAACGATCGGAATATGAGATACAAAACCCCGCTAAAAACCACAACCCCCAAGGCGCTGAAAACCGCCAGATCGCGCGAAAGATGACGGCTGATAAGCTCGACAATATACGGAGCGCCTGAAATCATGACCTCGAAACGGGGGCCTTCAAAGCGGCGGCATATGCGTTCGATTTTGGAAACAAGCTTGTCCCCGGGCTGTTCTCTGACAAAAACCTGCAAAAAAGTGGATTTC
>Ga0154350_103_pt1 | contig 15210 bp, 1 predicted proteins | sample RifGroA2_FD_115878 | JGI IMG/M metagenome (GOLD analysis project Ga0154350, IMG submission 115878) | Omnitrophica bacterium GWA2_50_21
TGGGAAGCGGTATATGTAAAGGACCTTGCGCGTAGGTAATCTGCGTGGTTGAAAATACGAGTAGAGTGAAACCAGCGATTATTTTGGAAATGACAGGAGATGAGGATATCTTTATTTTATTCATAAAATAATTCGGGCCGATGATAATAACTCCTCTTTACTCAACCTTTATCATCAGATATCTTTCACATAAGAAAGTTAATACTTATTAAATTATCTTAATTAATTATAGCAGGCATAGTTTCAGAATACAAATTGCCATAAAACCTTTATTAGTATATGGTTATATATAAAATAGGGATGCTGGAAGACCCTGGCGGTTGGCGAGCGGCCCCTTGCCGGGCCGATCGCCCGGCACCGGCGACCAAGCGGCCAACCGCCGCCTGTGCAACCGGTGGTTAGGCTGCCTTTTCGGTGAGGGCTTGTTCTTGCGCGGCGGAGACAATCGAAGAGATAAAGGAAGCGATACTTAAACTCATGCCGCCTCCGGCTTCAATATCAAAAGCGTCTTTTAAAAAACCAACTTCATAATCGGCCAGTAATTTTTCAAGCGCGGCCTTTGACCCACCCAATACTTGCTCTCGCTCATCGTTACCTGCCAAAGCGAGTGAGAAAATAACCAGAAGCACAGCGTCGATCGCTTGTTTTTTAAGGCGGTCAGGTACTTGGTCGATCTGCGACAGAATAGAAAGAAGCATTTTTGAAAGATCCGGGTTTAAACCTAATTTTTGAGTGAATATGAAAAGCGGCGGAACCTTGACCGAATCCATTTGTTTCACCGCCTGGCGAATAGCCTTTTCTTGTTTTCCGGATGATCCCATGTCCAGTAATAGCGGTAAAGTCGTTACGTCAATGGCGGAAAGGTCGGAGCGGTTCAGCGATTGACTTTTATCATGTAAAATAATCAGCAGTTTTATCATTTGCCGGTAGGTTTTGATCGAATCCAGTTCGAGTTGCATGTCCCTTCCGGCGTGCTGAACGGCCAGGGTGAATTTTTGCCCTGATTCCGCAGCATTCCGGACCAGCTTTTTCTGAGCAACGGATATTCGTTCCTCATACAGCCGCAATTGATCATCCGATACCGTGTTTTGCGCTTGTTCCGCGTACTTCACGTTTAATTCAGTGTCCGAATCAAAAATGGCCGCGCGAAGGGCTGACGCCAATTCCTCCGCCGTAGCCGGAATGCCGAGCGCCCGGACCCGGTTCGCGACCCCGTTCAGTTCAGCCTCCAAATCAAACAGCGCGTCAAAAAAATCTTCCGCCGCTGCCAGGCCCTCCACAATAACGGCAGATTGCGTTTCCAGAAGCGTTCTAAATTCCTTCATTTTGGCTGCTGCTCGCTGCCGCAGATATGCCTTAAGCTCCTCCGCACTCCTGATTTTTGAATCCTTGATGAGCTCTTCCAGGTGCCGGGCCAAAGCCCAGTCAGTTTCAAAACCCGTCAGAACCGCCAAGGGGGCCGCTCCCAGCGAAGCGCCTTCGACGGCCCTTGGTAGCGGCTCGTCGTTTTCAATCACTTTTCCTCCTAGTACTTTGGCCTTGCCGGCAGCTACCATCATCTCAAGAAATTCACGGACCGGAACAAATCCGTTTTGCCCGCGGTAACGCGCCGGAAGGTCCGCGAGATACACGGCGATTTCATCTTTGGCGCCGATCAGGGCAGAGACGAGAAATTTCTGCCGGTCATGAAATAATTTATCATGCGTCCCCTCCCCCGTTCCTTCCATCAGATGCGTTAATTCGTGGGTCAATATTTTCGTCATGGCCTCCGCAAACTCGGCCAGGAATTCTCCCTGCCGTTCGGAACCATCCTTTAAATAATCGGACAACTTTTTGATCAACGATTCGGCATCCAGAATATTCCAGGCATAAAGACTTGTCTCCTGGAGCGCATGCGCCATGGACAAACCATCCGGGGCCGCATAAAAGTTCGCCATCGGAGGATTTTCGCTCAGCTCAGTGATCCGCTGTAAAAACCCCTCACCCACTTCCTCGGCCGTGACCAAATCCCGGACTTTGCGAATTGCAATCTGAGCCAGATAATCGCTTATGGACAAAAAGGCATCATAAGCACCCGCCCTGTCCCTCATCTCAACCGGCACATCAAAATGCTTGCCGAGCAGATCGCCGGGCAAGCCCATGGTCTCCAGAGATTGCTTTTGCCCGTCCTCACGCTGGACACGGTCGCGCACCATGTTCAGGGCGTTTTGCAGAGGTTCCGGCAATCCTGAAATATCCGGAAAATGACCGGGATCTTTGCGGTAAAGATTAAAAAATTCCATCAACGAAAGTTTTCTGGCCTCAAAACGCGGCAAAAAATCCAGCGGATAGGCAAGAAGCAGGTGCCCCAGGCGGTTTCTGCTTTCGGGCGTATCCTTCAGGTATTGATCATAAATCCGTTTCATGTCCATGCTGCCTGGATTTTCCTTGAGGCTGCGCGCGTCCTCGACAATGGCCGGATCAATCGAGATCTCCTCTTTGGAATCGCCAAAGTAGTCGTAGCCAATCATATCGAGATTCCGGATATCGCCGCGTGAAAGCATGGCCACAGCCGATTCCAGCGCCCCGGTGGCTACCGCCGCCTCAATATCTTGGTAGACCCTTTCCCGTTCCGAGATCTCACTGCCGCCCTGAATCCTCCTGATGGTCTGCGACGTGTCAGCCGGGTTAAAGCCGGGCAAATTCACCGAAAATCCAGCGCCCGCCAGCGGCGCTCTCAAGGCCTGGGGTATAAGGGCCAAAAAGGTTTCATCCATGGCCTTGAATTGCAGGCCGCCCAAGGCCACGTTCGAAATCCCGGGTGTTGAAAAAAATTCCACAGTCCCGCGGGGGCTGTCCCGCTGAGCCAGCAGTCTATCGCGATTGTCGTTGACCGTTGTCCCGTTCACCACAATCAAAACCCGTGATGGGTCCACCAGGCCGGCGTATTTCCCAACCGCCGAGGTAACCATTTCCGCCTCAATCTCCGGCACGCCCAAATTGATAAAGGCCTGAATATGGGTGCCGTTGGCCTCGCCAGCCAATTCGGCCGGTTCCAATTCTTCATCTTCCACCGTATAATCAATCACTTCTCCGTATCGCCTTACCGGCGTTATCCTGAGTTTACACCCCCTGCCGTCGCGGACCGAACGGATCGTCACATATTCCGAATTGCTTAAGAGCGTGAAAAAACCCTGGCCTTGCTCACCAAGAGATGGTTTTAGCGGGTCGCGTTTGGTGGTGCTGTAAGGCATGAGCAGCTTGTTGTAAATCCTTTCAATGTCCATACCGATTTCATCCTTAACATCCAACACCGTAAGCCGCCGGCCATCAACTTCTTTTCTGAAAGTCCTCATTTCCACCCTTCCCTGCGAGCCCGACGGGGTTTCATCAATGACGTTTTGGACCAATTCCCTGGCAGCCACATTCAAATCCACGTTCTGCTTGGCCACGGACCTGAAATCCGCGGCCAGAAATTCACGCCGCGCTTCTCTGCCGGATTCGATATTTGAGCGAAGGGCGGCCGCCTGATTGATCCTTGCGCTTACGGATTCCGCGCCTTCCGTCTGGACATCGGGCAAAGACGTCCAGGAGTCATAAAGGTCGATAAGGCGGAAATTCCTGGCCTTAGCCGGTTCCACCGTAATTTCATCAGCCACATCCGAAACATCGGAAGAAGACAGGAGATAGCCGACAAAGGGCGCAAGCTCAGCACCGAATTGGGATACCTCCCACTTATCGAGGTAATCGGCTGATTGCGAAAGCGCCTTCAAAAAATCCTTGTACTTTTGACTTCCGCCGGCCCGGACAATTTTAAAAATGTTCAATAATTTTCCGGTTATCTCATTCCGGTGCTGGATATAATCACTGAATGCAGGCAAGGTCCCGGGACGGGCGATTTCATGTTTTCTTCTTATAAAAGAGTCTTCATACACGGGATTGAACACCATCAAAAAATTCAGGAAAACACCCGCTTCATTTTCCGGCATGCTATTCAGAAGATTGAAATCAAAATAATTCCGCAGGAAATAATAATGGCCGCTCGAGTAAATCGGCAAGGTGTTCTGCCTGGCCATCTTGACAATCTGTTTCACATAGGTTTTTTTTCTATCCAACGGGATATCGGATTCCAGGACAGATTCGGCCCAAAAAAGCCCTGATTGCGAACTCTTTAGCGTTTCATACATCTGCTGCCAATCCGCAAACTCGGACGTTCCAGGCGCTCTCTTTTCATCCTCCTTGTAAAAATAATAGAGGAAAGCGCGGGTACTCCTGAACCTTGAATCCGCATCATACATGGATTGGTCCGGATTTTCCTTTAAAACAACGTCAATGACATGCTTGGCCTCAGCCAAGGGCAGAGACGCGATTCCCGTTAAAAAATCCGCTAGCCCATGATATCGAAGAATATATCCCGGGCTCCGGTCTAGCCAAGGTCGAATTTGCGACAGCGCATAAGCCACAATTTCTTCATACGTTGTGATAAAGGCAAAATCATTCCGGATGAGTTTGTGAAGCGAACGGGGCAGGTACTGACCGCGCAAGGCAGCGATGTCGCGCTCAAAATAATCGGCCACGACTCCCCCCACGTCCCGGTGAAGCCCGGGTTCGTCCAGAAACAGGCCTAGCCGGGCCAAACCCTCGCGATGGCCCCGCAAATAACCTTCATCCAGATAGACAGCGGCCAAAAATATCTGTTCATCGATTCGGTATTTAAAATCTTTGATCAAATCCTTGATATCCAGCAAACGGACAAGCGCGCTGTCGATGAAACGGGAGATCTGGTGCTTGTCATCCGGAATCTTGTTTTTCATGGCTGAAAAAAGACGAAACACGGTATATTTGTCCGCTTCGACCGCGGCCATTAAATCGCGTGCCTTGGGATTCTGCAGTAACACATTCCAGAAACCAGGGTCATCTTCTGACTTGATGCGTATTTGATGGGAAAGCTGATAAAACCACTCCTTCTGGGAGTATTCATCCAGCGAAGGCTTAAAATGTTCCCCTGGATTCAAGGCCAAAAGCAGCTCCGCAACGAGCACCAAATCACTTTCTCCATTGAGGAGAAGACCGAATTCATCAGGCGGACGGCCGCGGCCGTATTGTATAATCGGGAAAAGGAACAAGTAAATCGCTTCGGATTTTGCCATGGCGCGGGCCAGCACTTGATCGGCTCTTCTTTCAAGTTCCTCCACAGGGATTGCCGCTTTGGCTTGGCCGCTCGGCTCTACCTCGGGTTGAGACACAGCGGCCGTTTGCGTATCAGCCGGCTGGTAGTAATCAAACGCGGGTTGTCTGGATAATTCCAGGTGCACATTGAAAAGCGCCCTGTCCACGTCGATTTGCGGTTCGTGGACCCGATTAATAACAATAGCGTGTTCTGACGCAACATACTTGGTATCATCCGTGAAATCAGCCAGATAGACGCGCTTTGTTCCCAACATCACATCCTGGCCGTCATGCTGAAAGGGCGTCAAAGCGCCCGAGAACGAGATCGTGTTTCCGGTGAGCAAGCCGGGGTCAACTAAAAACAAACGGTCATCAGGCACAAGCTTGGTGAATTCTTCGGTATTCGGCACAAAAGACTCGTTCCACGCCCTTAACTGCGTGACGGCCTGCTCCATGCGTGTTTTTAAAATGTCTTCGTCCCGGGCGTTTTTATATTGCAGGTTTTCAATCAGGGGATAAAACGCACTTATCAGGTCCACCCGACGTTTTTTTTGCATAAGCGCAATCATGGCCTGGGCCTTGCCGATAAACAAAGCGTCCGCCAAGAGTCTGTTTCTGGAAATGGGAAGTTTGATATTGGCGGGAAAATTCAAAACAACTTTCTGCGGCATACCGAAGCCTTCGATTTCCTGCGAAAAAATCGTGACGCCGTGCACATTGATATAAACCCGTGTCTTGGGATCGCCCTTGTTGCGCCGGATATCGCGGGAATTGTAAACTTCAACGCCCTCCGTTCCGTCCCGAAAGGACTCGAAGGCCTGCGAGTTAAAGACCTCTGAGTTTACCGTGTACGGCGTTTCTTCGTCCATCTGAATGCTGATTTTCCCGTTGCTGTCAAAGCTCAGAAAGTCTTGTATCACCCTTTGCGCCGCCTCTTTGTCAAACGACTTGCTTAAAAGGCGCACAACCGTTCCGCTTTCTTGGGCTGTCTCTTGGGTGGGTTCAATGCGGATGGCCAATTTTCCGTTCTCCATCAAATAGGTTATCCGGTACGATTCCCGCTCCGGGCCTTCGCCAAAAACAGTATTCACCTCGACCGTGTCTCCTTCTTCCCTGACAAAATAGAGCAAGGAATAAAACCCAATACCGAACTGGCCTGTTGAATACACGGTTTCACGCAAAGCGCCCAGTATACCCTGCGTCCTGCCTTCATCCATGCTTCCGGTCTGCTTTTCAATTTCATAGGCATCAAGTTTGCGCTTCAAATCCTCAAAAACAGCCCGTTCAAAGGCCGAAAACTCCGAAAAGTCGGAGGGAATGACACGTCTCAATGCCTCCAATTTTTGCTCGGCCGTAAAGTCCGTCCTGTCAAAAAAATACTTCAAGTGGTCAAGCTGCGTGCTCCGTTTCTCACCTTGAAAAGGCGGCAAAAACTTGGTTAGAATCGTATTCAAGTTCATTCCGGGTCCGCGGTCCGCCACCTCCAGGGTTCCCTGCTCCCCCTCCCGGCCAAGCTTGACATCGACAGGACGATTTACGGGGTCGGGAATTCCTTTCATCGCATCATAGGCATTGGTGACAATTTCCCTCACGGCCTCATGGGGATCGGGAAAGTGCTTGTCTTTAAAAGAAGGAAGAATCGTATCCACACTGCTCACCCTGCCTATCGGGTCACCCGCCCGAATGGGGGCCTCGCCGTCCAGGATCCGGCTGCGCATCACCCGGAAAAAGTCCGAATCGGTGCGGCCTATATGATTCCTCAGAGCGGCAATCAATTCATTGAACGGCACGGATTCGCCGAGCGACGCGCCGCGCGCACTTTTCGACTCGGCCCACTGAAAACCGGGATTGATAAATTTAGCCGTCCGCAGTATTTTTTGGTAAAGTCGCGACTCTTCAAGATCCACCCTGCCAGCCACCTCTTGGGCATGGATAACTTTTCTCAAAAGTTCCCGCCCTTCCATGTCAGCTTTTTTGAAGGCTTCAAGTTCATTTTTCTTGAAACCGGGCAGGGCATTTTCTCCGTAGGCGGGAATAGATTTCAGCATGGCGCTGACAGTTTTTTCTACAGCGGACAAGGTCAGTGAAAAATACGGATTTTTTTCTCTAACAAATTCAAGCAAATCGTCATCGCCTCGGGAAAGAAGTTCCATAAAGGCATCCGGTTCTTCTCCAAAAAGGTCTTTCAGAATATCCGGCCACAGTTGAGACTCATAATCAGGCGTATCCAAAAGATAATTGATGTGACGGTAATTTATGACCGAATCTGCGAAAAGAGGCAGTCCGGTCGCAACAAGAATAGCTTCAACCGAAGCCATTAACGCATTGGCGACTATTTGTTCTAGGTTTTGTTGCCGTTCTACAAACCCCTCTTTTTGTATCTCGCTTTCCGAATAGCCGGCTTCAAGGGCTTGCCTCACAAATTCATCGGGACTCAAAGCCTTGATACGGTCAATGGCCGCCTTCAGGCGTCCGGCATCAAGCTGTTCGTACATCCGTCCTATCATTTCGTCATTGTAGGTAAAAAGGGCATCAAGAGGATCTCCTAGAAACGAGGCGGGCGTCATATCAAAGAGCAGGAAACGTTCCTTCCCGCCTATCGCGCGCCGCTCCAGATTGTGCCGCCATCCCACGTCTCTGGCATCCGTAAAAGCAAGAAACGCCAGCATTTCTTCAAACCCCGATGATTCAGGAACTGCAAGTTCCGCCGCTGTCAGGGCGTCTATATCCTTGGCTAAAACGGGCCACTTTTCCTTTGCCTCGCCCGTATTTTCTATTATTTCCTCGATGCCGTCTCCCCATTTACCGCCCCATCTACCTTCGGCCGCTGCCGCAAATTTCAGTTTTTTCAAATTCTCAAAACTTAATCGTCCCCAGACAGGAACATTCACTATCCCAAGCATATTGGCATACCGGAAACCCAGTGTTTCCGCTCTTCCCAGAGAATCCAGTTTCAGATACCAGTCATGGCCACCCTCACGTGTGTCATGAAGCTTCCATGTGTTGCTGCCTGGCACCAAATCAACAATTGCGAGCGCCTCCACGGGCGGAACGCCGGAGCCGAGCGAAGCCGCGGTGACCACTCCGGCCAATGTGCCAGAAAAAGGCATGACGGCGCTGTCCAAGCTCAAAACCCCGGATTGTTCACGGCTCACAATCAGTTTAAAATCAGAATCATTTTCCGCGTTGTATTGAAGACCCGAACCCTGTCCCATTTCACTGACAGACGAAGCCAGCAAAGGGATCGACAAATACGCCTTAAATTCATCGCCCTCCTTCAGCCGGATAAGCCCGGCATTCGCCTCTAAAAATTGATTGCCGTACATGTCGGAGTATTCCCACTCCGAATTCCCCGCCCCCCACAGCCGGATAGCAATCGATTCCGCTTTTACGCCCTCATCCGGCTCATACCGAACGCCCATGTCATGCGCGACTTTGGCCAGCATCTCGTCAAAATGTTTTTCATATGCCGCAAAGCCGTAGGTCCGTTCACGGAGCAAAACAAATTCGCCCTTTTCCGTTAACCTCAAGCGGACAATGCGCCGCGCCAAAAAGCGGCCGTTGTCATCATAAACCACCAGGGCTTTATTCCACCCATTGGCCAGCGTGCCGGCAAGCCCGCGGCTGTATTCCCTCTTGTACGTGGCTTGACAGGAATCGAAATAATAGGGGTTGCCCAGATTCAGTAAAGTGGCAAAATTATCCGTAAAACCAAAATGCAGTTTTTTACCGTCCTGATCCGCGGTGGTGTAGTACTGATTGGCCTGCCAATTTTTTTTAACTTGCAGGGCCTTTTGATCTCGATCCTTCTTTAATGCCTCGGTGTCCGTCTCGGGTTTGTTGGCTGTTTCCCATTCCGCGAACATGCGCGTATAATCCGGCGACTCATACCTGTATTTCGAGAACCCGCCCCTGGCTTCAGCCATTATCATACGGTACGCAACGGCCACCACTTCGGGCAGGGTCCGGTTGGATTGGACAAATTGCACCATGGAATCAATCACCGTGTCTCCGTTCTGATTTCTGGGAGCTCTTTCCGTGTAGGCTTTTAGATCAGCCAAGTCCCGGTCTGCTTGATCAGCGGGCAAGCTTACAACCCCCGTAAACAACTGAAAAAGAATCTGCGCCTTTTGAGCCGCGAAAGTTTCGCGAAAATCTCCCGCTTTTTCCATGAACACGAGGTACAAGCTGCCGGCCGATTTTTCATCCGCGGCAGCGGCCTGATCCAGGGAGGACAGCACTTCTTCCTTTTCTCTCTGAAGGTCTCCAGGCTCAACACCGGTCTTAGCTTCCTGAACGGCATTCAAATCAATCATCAGTTCCAAATATCCGGAAAACTCTTCGGCAAGTGCCCGCGACAATTCCTTTTTGCCTCCCGCGGCATCCACCTTGCTATCGAGTGTTTTATTCGACACGCCTTGATCTTGAAGCCGCCAGGCTTTCCCGAGATAATCCGAACGCCGGCGGTTCAATAGCTGCAGGGCCTTCCGGAAATACCGCACCGATTGTTCGTTTTGGGAGGCATCCAGCATGTTGGCGTTTCTGCGCACTATTTTTTTTGTGTCATAGAATCTATGGAGCCTTTTTGAAGTAAAAAGTTTAAAAAAGATCTCGGCCTCCGGAGTTACCAGGGTTTCATCTTCTTCAACCAAATTCTGCATAAACGTCACAAAAAAATGATAATCCAGTTTCCGTGTTCCATCGCCTGCTTCGGAATTAAAATGTTTGTCGAATAATCCGGTAAGTTTGTCCGGCGTGTAGACGTGCGTAAGAAGGTATTCTGTGATAATCAGGATATCATCTTCCACGAGTTCATCATTTACGGTCGCCTGCGGCTGCGGGATATGAATGGCTTGTTCAATATGATTGATGGCCATCAGGTAATCGGCCAGCCCTCGGATCGTCAATTGCGCGTCGCGGGCTTTTAACTTTGCTGCAAGCGGAACGAGCTTGGTGTGAAGGAATCCTTCCGCGTTTTCGCCGAGGATATCCCTGAACCTCCCTATCGCAGCAACAAATGAAACATAATCATCCCCGTTGCTGGAAGGCCTTAATCCAAACCAGGAATCAATCACCACTGCGAATTCCGCCCTTGCTTCGGCGGTTTCCAGATCCTTGGGAACAATGTCAAGAACAGCCCTTGCCGGCATACTGTTAATCGCGACATTCTCCAGTTCGCCTGGCTTGCCCTCAAAATAGCCCCAGTCCAAACCATAGCCGTGACTATTGGCGAAATGGGCTAAAACGCCGACGCTTTTTTCAAGAGATTCCGCGTCATCCCGCTTGAGCAGGGCAGCCCAATGCGGCAGATGTTTGTTTTCAAGCCGGTAACCGGCCCCGCCAAATGCGGCCGCAAGCTGTAAAAACCGCGGCTGTGTCGAAAATTGAAACGCCCTGTCCACGGATTCTCCGTTAAAGCGAAAATTGATTTTATCATCGACCTGTTTCATGAAATCAGCGGCTGCCAACACATCCTGCGCGGAGAGCTTTATCTTCCGCGCATCCTGATGATTGAAAAGGGCCGCCATCTTTTGTGCTGACTCAGCGTTCATCGGCTCGGAGCTGTAATACACGAGGGCCCGGAACAGCTCACCTGCCTTGCCGCTGACAACCGCCTGAACCTGGGGAGGAAATTCAGTGAAATGATCAAGCAGAAGCCGGATACCGGCCGTGCGGGTGGATTTCTTAAGGCTTTTAATCAGGTATTCCGCTATCCCTGTCTGTACGGCCGCTTCACCGCCGCCGGTCAGTATAGCGAGAGCGCGCGGCAGCAATTCGTTTTGGTCCAAGGCATGCGGATTATCCGTAAGTCTATGCAGCGCGGCAACACCCAACTTTGCGAATCCGGGCGTATCCAAATAACTGAATAGGGCCTGTCGGAATACTCGTCTGGCTGATTCAATTCTATCCAGCACCGCCTGCTGCGGATCCTCCGCCGCATATTCCGGGTAGAACCGGTATTGCTTAGGTTTATCTTTGACGGCCCGAATCAATCCGGCCAGCCCTTGCGGATACGCGGGATTCCCGGATTTCTCCAATTGATCAAGCTGATTCAAATCTTCTTCGGTGAATGTCTGCGCAAAATCCACGGTTGCATGGTCGGGAAAGCCGTAATGACCGAACAGATTAGTCGCCCACATGAGGAACAAATAGCGCGCCATACCCGCTCTCCCGCGCTCATTGACGGCCGCGATAGCAGGCAATGCCCTATGCAACACGGGAAATTCTCCTTCTGACGCGGCAACGCTCCAACCCAAAATCTGATCATAAAATTTCCGTACCGCGTTTTCGCCGAACGTTGCTTCATGATCACGCATCATGCCGGAGTCGTCCCAGCGGTGAAAGGTTAGCTGGACAAGAATCTCGTCATTCATGATCCGGGGATCAGCCAGGCTCAAATCAGCCGGCAAATCCGACGGCCCCAGACCGTAGGAAACAAAAGTCGTGCCTCCCGCGTGCGCGGTTGCATTGACCAGGCCTTGAAAATACGGGATTTCAAGAGCGCCTTTGGAAGAAAGCGACTCCTTGATCCGTTTAAGAAAAGGCTGTAAAAACACCTCATTCGCCTCATTGCGGATCAACAGGCTCGTGAGCGTCCATTGGTCTCTTCGCGCCTGATCCGGATAGCGCTCAGCCCTTTTCAGAGAATCTTTCATGAGGCCGCTATAAATCGATCTCACCTCATCAATGACAGGCCCGACTTGAGCACCGAATTTAGCGAGCCAAGGTTGAGCCTCCGCTTCCGCATCTTCAGCGCTTCTGATCGGTCCGATGGCCTCGTCCGTTATCAAGGCCTCTAAATCCACCGACTCAAGTAAATCGGTGATGCGCCGGCGCCTTTCGTCCGGATTGGTCATCGCCGGTTCGTCATCGCCCAAAGACGCGCCCCGTTGCCCGCCATCTAATTTTTTCTTGAGTGCGGATGCGATTTTTGAGTCAACCTCCGCGGGCGACTGTTCCAAAACCCTGGGCCGGATAGCGTCAATCACTTCATCCACGACTTTCGCCGCGATTTGCCGTGAAGCAGGATTGCTGGGCACCCCTTCCCGGGCTATGCGGCTTAACACTTCCGCGCCTCTTGCGACCTCCGGTAATGCGGCAATGTCAAAAGCTTGATTGCCTTCCTTCTGGCTCAAAACATCACGAATATCCGCCATCGAAACCGGAAGTTTCCAAGCTTCAAGAGCCGAATAATCCAATTCGCCTAAAACAACTTTCTCCAGTATCCCGGCGCCAAGGTCCGGAATCACCTCCCCCAGGGAAGCCGCTAAAACGGATGGTTTTCTGCCTTCTATTTCGTGAATGAGGGGGACTATTTTCTCGGCCGAGGCCTCCTTTTTGTCCATCAGGGCTTGCATGGAATCAGCAAAGACATTCAGGTTGACTTCAAAATCTTTCCAGATTTGCGCCAGGGAATTCTCACGGTATTTGGCAAGCGCCTCTCGAACGGCCTTTATCATCTCCGCTTTTGATTTAATATTCAAACTTTCCGGGCCGAACTTTTCCGCGTAAAGCCGGATCAATAAATCAAGATACCGGGTGTACCGTCCGGCACTGGCCACCCGCCCCTCTGCGGCCAATCTGCGGATGGTTTCATCCCTCCACAGCTTCAAGGACCTCCTGAAATCGGGCGCATCCATTTCTGAAACCAGTTTGAGAGTGGCATGACGCTGAAACGCATCATAGACCGTGGTCTTGAGATACTCCTTGTATGACAAGTCGCCGGTCATGACCTTTTCATAACGCTCATGCCCGGCCAGAGACTTTATCCGGGGAGTGATCATGACGTACGAATAACCCCGTTCTTTCATCGTGGCGGTAAAACCATCGGAATGGAAGCCCCCGGCAAGAACAATGGCGGTTTTCACTTGCTGGTCACGCATGAGTCTTTCTAAATTCTCATGCAGCACCGAATCACGTCTCAATGCGAGCCGATAAAAGTCCGTGGCGGGCAAGAGCAGGCTGCGGTCCCGAATCAATTCCTGGTACACCTCCGGGGTTTTGCTGAACTGCGCAAGTTCCTCCCTGGTGAGTTCCAGTGCCGCTAGGTTCTTGAGAATTATGATTTTTTTGTACCGCTCAGAGATTTCGCGTTCTTCTTTTTTGGTGATCAACCCCTCCTCGATGTCATTGAGAACGTCTTCCAACTCCACGAAAAGTTTTGTGCCTTTGATCGTGGCCAACGTGTCTGCGTAGCCCAGCAATTGGCGCAAAATCGGACTGAGCTTTAGATTTTTCCCTTTTTCAGCCGAAAACCCGATCAAATATTTCAAAAATGAGGCCGCATCGGAGCGGCCCGTGACAAAATCCTGGTACGCGCCGTTGAATTCCATGGCTTCGGCCCTATCCATCAGGCGTCCATGCCTTTTCTTGATTCTTTCGCTCAAATGGCGCACCTCCGCGGCAGTTTCACCGGACGAAAGTCTTGCATCATTCCTCACAGAATCAAGCAAAACCTTCAAATGCGGGTACTTGCCGGCCCGGATATCCTTTTGCCAGACCCCTTCTCCGGAATTGTTGATATAACTCAAAAGGTCCATCAATTTGCCTTGCTCATCACGAAAGGCCTGGACTTTTTCGTGAAAAAGGTTCAGCTCCGGCGAATAGACTTTCTGCCGCTTCTCGTCCAGGGCTTCCCGCAGTTTCGCTAATTTCCCAAAAATCCTATCTCTTTGTTTCATGGCCCGTAAATAAGCCGCGTAATTCATTTCATAAAGAGGCCATTCCTCAATTCCGTAATAGCCCGCATCATTCGAATTAAATACCGAGGCCAGGACGGCTCCGTTAATTTCGGCGCGGTCCAGATAGTTTTGCATGACTTTTTTCGAAATTGCGCGGTCCGGAAAAGTTTTGAATAAAGTGGTGTCTATTTTCCCCTGTCCTCCCTCAAGAGCGACCAATTTGATTCCATACCGTTCTTGAAAATAATCTATCAACGCGCTGATATTGATTTGCGCGTCAACAACGGCATGCGCGTCTTGAATAAAAATGATTTGAGGTTTTTCGGGCAATCCCGGATTTTGTTCTTGGATCGTTCCCAGCGCGTCCGGAATAATTATTTTTTCTGACTGTAGATTTAAAGATTGATTAATATTAGCGGGGGACGGATTCGCTGGCTCCGCCCAGGTCAGGGGTGTTGAGACAAATGCGAAAAGCGTAAGCCAAGAAATGATTTTGAGCAGACCGTTATTGCGTTTCATAACATTTATCTTATTCGTATGAAAAGTTTAAAAGCTCAAGACTTTTTAAACATCTTTAATTAATTATAACAGCTATAACTTTGGATTACAAAATCTAGCAACCCATGACATTGAAATGCAATTTTATTTATCTGATGATGTAACCCAAGGTGGAATAATGCGATGCAGTACTGATTATGCCGCTTGTTTGATGGCCTGTTCAGCAGCTTGCTGATTAATCAGCGAAAACACAAATTCTGACATCCGGAGAGAAATAAGGCCTCCCGCGCCCATCTCAAACCACTGCCCGAGAAAACCCACATCTTCGCCCAAAGCCTCCTGCCGGGTCTCCACAAAATGGCGGAAAAATTCAGGTTTAAGAAGTTCATTCTTTTTACGCATACTTTCAGCGGGATCGGCGTCCGTCAAATAATCCGCGATCAAAAAAGTCAAAAGGAGCGCGCTGGAAAATGCCAGTCGGCGTACTTTTTCATCCTTAAGTTCAAGGATTTGAGCCATGATGGAATGCAGGCTAGAGGCAATTTCAGCCGGCAAATCAAGCGACCGGGTCAAGACGTAATAGGATTCCAAATCCGCACTATCCATTTTTGAAACCGCAGAGCGTTTAAAAATAACGTTAAAATCCAAGCCGGACCACGCGCTCATATCCTTACGCCCCGGAATCTCACGGCCGTCATAGTAAATTTTGAGCTCTTTAACACGCTTCGCGAACGGCAACATGGCATCCCGCACCGGGGCCATCCCTTCCCGGGTAAAATTCGTGGCCAAAGAAAGTTTCGATTTTCCGGCGGCGGAGGCAACCTTCTTCACCGCGTTATCAACGGCCGTCTGATATTTAACGATTTTTTGATTGTCATAGTAC
>Ga0154350_127_pt1 | contig 13896 bp, 10 predicted proteins | sample RifGroA2_FD_115878 | JGI IMG/M metagenome (GOLD analysis project Ga0154350, IMG submission 115878) | Omnitrophica bacterium GWA2_50_21
ACTTTGTATTCGCGAAACATACGATCCTTGATAATCTCAAGGTGCAATTCTCCCATGCCCGAAATAATGGTTTGACCTGTTTCCTCATTACTTTTAACGCGAAACGTCGGATCTTCTTCGGTCATGCGCTGAAGCGTCTCGGAAAGCTTGTCCCGGTCCGCTTTGGTTTTAGGCTCAATAGCCATAGAAATAACCGGCTCGGGAAAAAACATTTTCTCGAGAACAATGGGATTTTTTTCATCGCACAAAGTATCGCCGGTCTTGACTGATTTGAGGCCTACAACCGCCACGATATTTCCGGCTCCCACTTCCTGAATTTCTTCCCGTTTGTTGGCGTGCATAAGCAAAAGACGGGAAATGCGCTCTCTCTGTCCCTTGATCGGATTAACAACATAACTGCCCGATGTCAGCACTCCGGAATAAACACGCACATAAATAATTCTTCCCACAAAAGGATCCGCCGCGATTTTAAATGCCAGCCCCGAAAAAGGTTCCTTTTCGTCGGCATGTCTCTCAAGGGCTTTTTGGTCATCTTCAGGGTCGGTTCCCTTAATGGCCTCAACATCAATAGGCGCCGGAAGATAGTCCACCACGGAATCAAGCAACTGCTGAACGCCTTTGTTTTTAAAAGACGACCCGCAAATCACAGGCACCATCTTGATTGCGATCGTAGCATTGCGAACGGCTTTTTTGAGCTCTTCAACTGTCGGCTTATGGCCTTCGATGAATTTTTCCATCAACTCTTCGTCGAGCTCGGACACTTTCTCAACCATGTAATCATGCGCTTTTTGAGCGGATTCCTTCAGGTTTTCAGGGATTTCTTCGGTGTCGTATTTGGAGCCCATGGCTTCGTCATGAAATACCAGGGCCTTCATCTGGATAAGATCGATAACTCCCTTGAAAGAATCTTCCCGCCCGAGGGGAAGCTGAATAGGAATGGCATTAGCACCCAACCGTTCTTTCATCTGAGCCACGGCCGTTTCAAAATCGGCCCCGATACGGTCCATTTTGTTGACAAAAGCGATACGCGGGACACGGTAGCGGTCGCATTGGCGCCACACGGTTTCAGATTGGGGCTCAACGCCTTCCACCGCGCCGAACAAAGCCACGCATCCGTCCAGAACGCGCAAAGACCTTTCCACTTCAATGGTAAAATCAACGTGCCCCGGAGTATCAATGATATTGATGCGGCAATCGCGCCAAAAGCACGTGGTCGCAGCAGAAGTGATCGTGATGCCTCGCTCCTGCTCCTGCTCCATCCAGTCCATGACTGCAGTCCCTTCATGCACTTCGCCGATCTTGTAGGTACGGCCCGTGTAATAAAGGATGCGCTCCGTGGTGGTGGTTTTGCCCGCGTCGATATGGGCCGCGATTCCAATGTTTCTGATTTTATCCAGTGCGTAATGAACTTTTTCGTCTGCCATAACTTTCCTTATTTTAAATTAATAATGTAATTATGACTGCCCTAAAAGCCTGGCTGCCATAAATCTCCTTAACTTTCCTCTGTCTTTTTACCAGCGATAATGACTAAACGCCTTGTTAGATTCGGCCATTCTGTGCGTATCTTCACGCTTTTTTATGGAAGAACCTGTCTTATTGAAAGCGTCAATGATTTCATTAGCCAGTTTGACTTCCATGGGCTGCCCTTTTTTGGCCTTGGAATAAATTTTGATCCAGCGCAAAGCGAGCGAGCTCCCTCTGTCCGGCTTCACTTCAACCGGAACCTGATACGTGGCGCCTCCCACCCTTCTCGACTTTGTCTCTAACAGAGGACGGGTATTGTCAATGGCCTGCTTAAAAACATCAATGGCCGGTTTGCCGGTCTTTTCTTTCACAATATCAAGTGCCGTGTAAACAATTCTCTGCGCCGTGGATTTTTTCCCGCGCTCCATGATGATGTTAACCAGCTTCGCGATCACAGGATTCCTGTATTTCGGGTCCGGCAGAATTTTGCGTTTTGGGGCTCTTCTTCTTCTCATGCTATCTCCTTACTTCTTGGCCGCGTCGTCTTTTTTCGCGCCGGCCGCTTTGGGTGTCTTGGCCCCATACTTCGAACGGGACTTGTTCCGGTCCGCGACGCCGGAAGCATCCAGCTTGCCGCGAACGATATGATAACGCACTCCGGGCAAATCCTTCACACGGCCGCCTCTCACTAAAACAATCGAGTGCTCCTGCAGGTTGTGTCCCACGCCCGGAATATACGCGGTAACTTCATAACCCGTGGTCAACTTGATACGCGCCACCTTACGAAGAGCCGAATTAGGCTTCTTCGGGGTCTGCGTTCTCACAATAAGGCAAACCCCTTTTCTCTGCGGGCAATTGGCCAACGCAGGGGATTTACTTTTCCTTTTAAAATTACTTCTTCCCAAACGAATCAACTGGTTAATGGTCGGACACATACGCCCCTCTATTTATTCTCTTTTTTGTCTTCTTTTTCAGCCAAAGCTGCCGCACCCTGCGGTTTGGCCGCCAATTCCTTTTCCTGACCAGACGGCCCGGCCAGAGGCGGCATGCCCGCTTCGTCGCGGATTAATTTAACCCTGCGGTAATTTGGAAACCCCGTGCCCGCGGGGATAAGATGCCCCATGATCACGTTTTCCTTCAAGCCGCGCAGATAATCGCGCTTGCCTGAAGCCGCGGCGTCAGTAAGCACGCGCGTGGTTTCCTGAAAGCTCGCGGCGGAAATAAAACTCTCCGTGCTCAAAGAAGCCTTGGTGATTCCAAGAAGAATCGGGGTGGCCTTGGCGAGCTGTTTGCCTTTTTTGGCCATCTTTTCGTTTTCTTCCTGGAACTTGATCCTGTCAACCTGGGCTCCGGTCAAAAATTCCGTATCGCCCGGATCATCAATTCGCAGTTTACGCAGCATGGAACGCACGATGATTTCAACATGCTTGTCGTTGATTTTAACGCCCTGAAGCCGGTACACTTCCTGCACCTCATTCACCAGGTATTCCTGGAGGAGCTTCTCTCCGCTGACTCTCAAAATATCCTGAGGAACGATAGGGCCGTCCACAAGCTGCTGTCCCGCGATGACCTTGTCTCCCTTGTACACGTTCAAATGCTTTCCGTGCGGGATGAGATATTCCTTGCTCATGCCCGTAGCGCTTTTCACGATGATTTTGCGCTGTCCTTTCACCACTTCTCCGAATTCCACGATACCGTCGATCTCGCTGATGATGGCGGGATTTTTCGGCTTGCGGGCTTCAAACAATTCAGCCACGCGGGGAAGTCCTCCGGTGATGTCACGGGTCTTGGCGATTTTGCGGGGCGTCTTGGCAATCAAACTACCGCCCGCCACCGCATGGCCTTCCTTCACCACAATATGCGCACCGCTGGGAATGGGGTAAAAAGCAAGAATTTCCTCATTTTCACCGGTGATGAGAAGCTGAGGATGCATGTCTTCCTTATGCTCCATGATCACGCGTTCCGTAAGACCGGTCGTGGCGTCCATTTCTTCCTGCATGGTGACGCCTTCTTTAATATCTTCGTAACGGACCTTACCGCTCACTTCAGTCAAAATAGGAACCGTGTAAGGGTCCCACTTCACGAAAATGGTGTCTTTTTCGACCATCTCCCCATCTTTTTGATTGATCACGGCGCCCGACGGAATCGTGTAGCGTTCAAGCTCTCTCCCGCTGGGATCCTGAATCACCACTTCCCCGTTACGGTTAAGGACCACGATTTCACCCTGTTTTGTCGTGACCGTTTTCAGATTCTGATACCGCAAGACACCGGCATTTTTAGCTTTGAAATAGGATTGTTCGATAACGCGGGACGCGGTTCCTCCGATATGGAAGGTTCTCATGGTGAGCTGCGTTCCAGGTTCTCCAATGGACTGCGCGGCGATAATACCGACGGCGGTGCCCATTTCCACGGCCCGCCCGGTTCCCAAATCGCGACCGTAGCACTTGCCGCAAACGCCCCGCTTGGCTTCGCAAGTCAGCACGGAACGAATACGTATTTTTTCAATACCGGCCTCTTCGATTTTTTCCGCTGTGGCCTCGGAAATTTCCTGCCCGGCCTCGACAATCATCTGGTCCGTGATGACATCCACCACGTTATCGAGCGCCGTACGGCCCACGATTTTATCCTTCAAAGCGACAATGATTTCTTCGCCTTCATAAACCGGTTCAATGAAAATGCCGTTCAGCGTTCCGCAGTCTTCCTCATAAATAATGACATCCTGCGCGACGTCGACCAGACGCCGGGTAAGATATCCGGAATCGGCGGTTTTAAGAGCCGTGTCAGCCAATCCTTTGCGGGCTCCGTGAGTCGAAATAAAATATTCGAGCACGGTAAGGCCTTCACGGAAATTGGCCGTGATCGGGTTTTCGATGATTTCACCCGACGGCTTAGCCATGAGTCCGCGCATCCCCGCGAGCTGGCGGATCTGCTGTTTCGAACCGCGCGCCCCGGAATCGGCCATCATGAAAATAGGATTAAAAGAGCCCAATTCTTCGAACATCTTGTCCGAAACAATGTCCGTGGTGTGGGTCCAGATGTCGATCACTTTGTTATAACGCTCACCGTCTGTGATCAATCCATTTTGATACTGCTCTTCAATAGCCGCCACTTCCTTGCGGGCAACGTCCAGCATATCGCCCTTCGAGGGTGGAATCTGCACATCGTCAATGGCAATGGAAAGCCCGGCTTTGGTGGCTTCCTCAAAACCCACCTCTTTCAGGCGGTCAAGAAGCTTAATCACTTCGTGATGCCCGAAACGGCGGTAGCAGTCAGCGATAATGGAAGCGAGTTTGGACTTATTGATCACCTGATTGACGAAAGGATACTCCTTGGGCAGAACATTGTTAAAAAGAATACGGCCCACGGTGGTGTCAACAATCTGTCCCGTCTTGAGACGGAGACGGCACTTGGTGTGCAGCACCACTTCCCTGTCCGAAAATGCAAGCACGGCTTCCTCATGATCGGCAAAAGTAATGCCCTCGCCCTTGAGCCCGTCCTGCGATTTAGTCATGTAATAAACGCCAAGCACGATATCTTGCGAAGGCGTGGCGATAGGACCTCCGTTGGCCGGCGAAAAAATGTTATTGGCCGCGAGCATAAGGACTCTGGCCTCCATCTGAGCCTCCACCGAAAGAGGCACGTGGACAGCCATCTGGTCACCGTCAAAGTCAGCGTTAAAAGCTGAACAAACCAGGGGATGGATCCGTATGGCTTTGCCTTCAATCAGAACCGGCTCAAAAGCCTGCACGCCCAAGCGGTGAAGCGTGGGAGCGCGGTTGAGCATCACCGGGTGTTCGGAAATCACTTCTTCAAGAATATCCCAAACCTCGGGCTTCACACGTTCCACCATTTTTTTGGCTGATTTGATAGTATGAACATGTCCGCGCTCTTTCAGCTTGCGGATAATAAAAGGTTCAAAAAGTTCCAGCGCCATTTTCTTAGGCAACCCGCATTGATGAATTTTAAGCTCCGGGCCAATCACGATGACGGAACGGCCGGAATAATCCACGCGTTTTCCGAGAAGATTCTGACGGAACCTTCCCTGTTTGCCTTTCAGCATATCGGCCAAAGATTTCAAAGGCCGGTTGCCGGCACCCAACACAGGACGGCCGCGGCGGCCATTGTCAAAAAGGGCATCCACCGCTTCCTGCAGCATTCTTTTTTCGTTGCGGATAATGATGTCGGGGGCCTTGAGATCAAGAAGCTTCTTCAAACGGTTATTGCGGTTGATGACGCGGCGGTAAAGATCATTCAAATCCGAGGTAGCAAACCGGCCGCCGTCAAGGGCCACGAGAGGCCTCAAATCAGGAGGGATCACCGGGACACATTCAAGAATCATCCACTCCGCTTTATTCCCCGATTTTTCAAAACTATCGAGAATTTTCAGAATTTTGATGGCGCGCGCCTTGCCCTGTTTGGACTTGGAAGCTTTGACCTGTCTCTGATACTTCTTCACCATCTTGTCCAGTTCGATTTCCTTAAGCAAAGCGCGGACAGCATCACCGCCCATCTTGGCCACAAAACCGTTAACACCGTATTGCTCCAGCGCTTTCTGATATTCTTCTTCGGTCAGAAGCGACTTCTTTTTAAGCGGGGTGTCTTTGGGGTCAACCACAATGTATTCTTCGTAATAGAGAACTTTTTCGAGAGAGCGTACGCTTAAATCCAGGAGATTACCGATGCGGGAAGGCATGGTCTTCAAAAACCAAATATGCGAAACCGGGGTGACAAGTTCGATGTGCCCCATGCGTTCGCGGCGGACTTTGGACTGCGTCACTTCAACGCCGCAGCGGTCGCAAACCACGCCTTTGTGCTTGATGCGTTTGTATTTCCCGCAGCTACATTCCCAGTCGCGAGCAGGACCAAAAATCCTTTCACAAAAGAGACCGTCCTTTTCAGGCTTCAGGGTGCGGTAATTGATGGTTTCCGGTTTACGGACCTGCCCATGCGACCAGGAACGGATAGTCTCCGGAGAGGCCACCTTGATCGAAACGCTGTCAAACATGTTTATTTCAAAATCCATCGACGGCATGAATGATTCTCCTCAATGAGTCCCCGTTAGTTGCAATGGCAAGTAACGGGGCGAATTGCCCTAAGGCGCCTTATGTGGCGCATTAGGGTCGTGCTTCAATCCATCAAGTCGGCTCTTTAAAGGCAGCCAGAAGTTTGTCCCTATCTCTACCCTCTTTGTCTCTGCCTTCTTTTTCCCTCTTACTGCGCTTAAGCTCGTTTTCCCGGGCCTGGGGATTTTTCTCCAGGATAATATCCAGCGCCAGGCTCTGCAGCTCTTTCACCAGCACGTTAAAAGATTCAGGCGTTCCCGGCTGAAGGGAGTGCTCTCCCTTCACGATGGCTTCATAAATCCGGGTTCTCCCCTGAACGTCATCAGACTTCACGGTCAAAAACTCCTGCAAGGTGTATGCAGCGCCATATGCTTCCATGGCCCACACTTCCATTTCTCCCAAGCGCTGACCGCCGAACTGAGCTTTACCGCCGAGGGGCTGCTGCGTGACAAGAGAATAAGGCCCGATGGAGCGGGCATGGATTTTATCATCGGCCAAGTGCGCAAGCTTCATCATGTAGATGTAGCCGACTGTGACCTTTTGATCGAATTTATCGCCGGTTCTTCCGTCATAAAGGTCGGTTTTTCCGCCTTCCGGAAGACCTGCCTTTTTCAGCATGTCTTTGATTTCGGCCTCTTCGCATCCGCTAAAAACCGGTGTTTCCATGTACATGCCCAGCGCTTTAGCGGCCCAGCCCAGGTGGGTTTCAAGAATTTGCCCCACATTCATACGGGAAGGCACTCCAAGGGGATTGAGCACAATCTGAACCGGAGTTCCATCCGGCAAAAAGGGCATATCCTCTTCGGGCAAAATCTTCGCGATCACGCCCTTGTTTCCATGCCGGCCGGCCATTTTGTCACCAACCGAAAGTTTTCTTTTGGAGACCACGTAAACCACAACCTTTTTATTGACCCCCGGAGGAAGCTCGTCGCCCTTTTTCACGCGGTCAATTTCCCGGGCGCGCTCCTCCACCAACTCGTCGATCTCATCGCCCCAAACGCGGGCGATTTTGCGGATATTGTCATCAAGCTCCGGGTCATCTTCGACACGGATAGACTCCCAATCGCAGCGCTCGAGCTTTTTCAAATCTTTTTTATCAATCGTGTTTCCGGCCTTGATCAGTACCTCGCCCAGGACTTCATCCACCAGATCCTCGGCCAGTTTCTTACCGAGTACCATTTGGGAAATTTTCTGAAATCTTTCCTTTTTAAGGAGATCAATTCTGTCTTGATACTGCGCCTTGATTTCATCAATTTCTTTGATTTCCTGGCGTTTTTCGTCGCGGGATTTGGCCTTGGTTTCTTTTCTGGCAAAAACCTTCACGTCCACCACAATCCCTTCGACTCCAGGAGGAACCGTAAGCGAAGCATCCCGCACGTCTCCGGCCTTTTCTCCGAAAATCGCGCGAAGCAATTTTTCTTCAGGAGTTAATTCTGTTTCCGATTTGGGTGTGATTTTACCAACAAGGATATCGCCGGGTTTCACCTCGGCGCCGATACGGACGACACCTTCCTCATCCAAATCGCGCAGCGCATCCTCTCCGACATTCGGAATATCTCGCGTGATTTCTTCCATGCCGAGTTTGGTGTCCCGCGCCTCAATCTCAAATTCCTCAATATGGATCGAGGTATAGACATCGTCCCTGACCATTTGCTGGCTCACCAGGATGGCGTCTTCAAAGTTGTATCCGCGCCAAGGCAAGAAAGACACCAGCACGTTTTTGCCGAGAGCCAACTCTCCTCCCTTGGTGGCGGTTCCGTCCGCGATGATTTCACCGCGTTTGACTTTGTCGCCTTCCTTAAGCAAAGGGCGCTGGTTCACGCAAGTGCCTGCGTTCGAACGCTCAAATTTCTTTAATTTATAAACAAAATCATCAATCACAATTTCCTTGGAATCCACATGCTTGACCGTGCCGCGGGCCTTGGCCACCATGGCGGCCCCCGAATCACGCGCCACCTGGTATTCAAAACCTGTCCCGACCAGGGGGGCCTCAGTAACCATTAAAGGAACGGCCTGGCGCTGCATGTTCGAACCCATCAGAGCACGGTTCGCGTCATCGTGCTCAAGGAACGGAATCAAAGCCGCCGCCACGCTAACCAGCTGGCGGGGAGAGACGTCCATGTAATTCACCTTGTCCGGCGTAACCTTGGGAAAGTCTCCGCGGTAACGGCATGGCACACGATCCTCGGTAAAATAGCCTTTATTATCCAAAACGGCATTGGCCTGCGCAATGTGATATCTGTCTTCGGCATCCGCGGTCAAATAATCGATTTGATCCGTCACGCGCCCGTTTTCAACCTTGCGGTACGGGGTTTCCACAAATCCGAAATCATTCACCCGGGCAAAAGTGCTGAGTGAAGCAATCAATCCGATATTCGGACCTTCGGGGGTTTCAATGGGACAAATACGGCCGTAATGCGAGGGATGCACGTCACGGACTTCAAATCCCGCTCTTTCGCGGGAGAGTCCACCGGGGCCCAGCGCGCTCAAACGTCGCTTGTGAGTGAGTTCAGCCAAAGGATTGGTTTGGTCCATGAATTGCGAAAGCTGGCTTCTCCCGAAGAAATCCTTGACCACCGTGGACACCAGTTTGGGGTTAATCAGATTATGCGGCATCACGGAATCAAGGTCATAAATAGACATTCTCTCCAGCGCGGAGCGTTTCATGCGGGCCAATCCCACACGAAATTGATTCTGAAGGAGCTCTCCGACGGAACGCACGCGGCGATTGCCCAAGTGGTCGATATCATCTACCTTGTTTTCGCCGTTTTTCAATTTGATAAGGGCCTGAACCGTCTTGACCACGTCTTCCGCTTCCAGTACCGTCTGGTCCATTCCCACGGAACTGCCCAGCTTGCGGTTGATCATGTAACGACCGACCTGCCCCAAGTCATACCGTTGGTGGTCAAAAAAAAGTTTGTTGATCAAATCCTGAGCGCTGTCCGCTGTAGGAGGATCTCCGGGGCGTATTCTCTTATAAATAGCGATTTGAGCTTCTAACTTATTATGGTAAGGATCTCTTTCCAGAGTGTTGAGCATGGCCTTGTCGTCACCCTGGATGTTTGCGATACGGATTTCTTGAATCCCGCGGCTTACAATGGACTCCAGCAAATCTTTAGTCAGCCGCACGCCGCCTCTGGCAAAAGCTTCTTTAGTCTCAGGATTGATTAGATCCTCAGCTAAAACCTGCCCTTCCAATTTTTTGAACGAGGCCCGGCTGACATCCGTCACTTTTTCAATTTCATAAATGGTGCTCAAAATATCATAATTGGAGGAATAACCCAGCGCCCTGAGAAGCGTGGTGGCCAATACCTTTCTGCGGCGGTCAATGTAGGCATAAATCACATCATTGATGTCGGTTTCGACCTCAACCCATGCCCCGCGGTAAGGAATGATACGGACGCTGAAAATCTTTTTACCCGTTGGATGCAAAGACTCTTCCAGCGAGATCCCCGGAGACCGGTGAAGCTGACTCACCACCACGCGCTCAGCGCCGTTGATGATGAATGTTCCGGTTTCCGTCATGAGCGGCAATTCGCCCATATAGACTTCCTGCTCCTTGGCCTCGCCCTTGCGGACCAACCGGAGCTTTACCTTAAGAGGCGCGGCATACGTCATGCCTCTTTTATGGCATTCGGAAACAGAGTACTTGGGTTTCCCCAAGGAATAGCCGAGATATTCGAGCTTGCAACTTCCGTCAAAACTCTCGATCGGAAAACAATCATGAAAAGCAGATTCCAGCCCGACATCGCGCTTCCGGCGTTTCGGCCTGTCATTCTGCAAAAATTGCTCGTAGGACTTGATCTGGATATCCACCAGATTCGGAATGTCCATGCAATCGAAGAGTTTGGCGAAGGATTTGCGATCGTTTAATCCGGCCATATAATCAGTCTGCCTCCTTCTTGAAGGGTTGATGGAAAATGAAACAAAGCTTACTTCACCTCCACTTTGGCACCGGCAGCTTCAAGAAGCTTCTTAATCTTGTCGGCTTCCTCCTTCGGAACACCCTGTTTCACGGGCTTCGGAGCGCCTTCCACGAGATCCTTCGCCTCTTTAAGACCGAGGTTCGTGATACCGCGGATTTCCTTAATCACTTGAATTTTCTGGGCACCGGCATCCGCGAGAATCACGTCAAACGCGGTTTTCTCTTCGGCAGCAGCGGCACCGCCCCCCTGAGCTCCGCCGCCAGCGGGCGCGGCCACAGCCACAGCAGCCGCGGCTGAAACACCGTATTTTTCTTCCAGGTGTTTCACCAGGCCGGCCAATTCGATGACGCTCAACGCATCAATCGCCTCAGCGATTTTTTTCTGCTTATCATTTAATGCGGAAGACTTCTCTTCCGTCTGGGTTGCTTCTGACATCTCAATTACCTCCTAATGAATTTAAAAGTCCCTTCCTCACAGGCCCTCAATACGGTCTGTTTTTCAGGGCAAATCCCCGGATAGAATTAATTACTTTCCGAGGACTCGTGTTTCTGTTTACTAACCTGATCCAAAACATTAACAAATGAACTTAAAACGCCGCGCACAGTCAACACAAAACCCGTGATCGGCGCCTTGATACCTCCGACCACTTTGGCTATCAGCTCAATTCTCGAGGGCAATTTGGCAAGCTCTTTCACATAAGAAACGCCCTGAACCTCGCCCTCGACGCATGCGCCTGCGAGCTGAAAACTCTCCTTTTCTTTGGCAAAATTCACCAGAAATTTGGACACCACCTGGGGATCCTTCTCCGCCGTGACCATGACAATCGAACCGTCAAGGACGGCGTCGAGTTTCTGCACGCCTTTCTTTGCCAATACTTTTTTAAGAATGGTTTTTTTGGGGACAAAACAATTTTTTGAAATTTTTTCAAGAGACCGACGCATCTGGGCGAAATCGTTCACCGCAAGGCCCTTGAATTTGCCGAAAAAGATATAGGGGACTCCCTCCACCTTCTCGTTGACTTTTTCTAGTATGAGTACTTTATCCGCGCCTGGCATAATTCATCCTCACTTAAGAACTGTTGAAACCTGCAAACGAAGCCCGGGACCCTGAGACGAGCTGATATTAATGGAACGGAGATAATCTCCCTTGGCAGAAGCCGGTTTCAAGTCCGCCACAGTTTTGATAACGGCTTTAGCGTTTTCCACTAGGGCTTCAGCCGGAAATGAAAGCTTGCCGCAAGCTACATGCAGGCCGCCAGTCTTGTCGCTTTTAACCTCGATCTTCCCCTTTTTGACTTCCTGAACCGCTTTGCCAACCGAGATCGTGACCGTTCCGGTCTTGGGAGAAGGCATCAATCCCTTGGGACCTAAAACACGGCCAAGTTTGCTGATGTCACGCATCATATCCGGATGGGCCACAACTACGTCAAAATCAAGCCAGCCGCCTTGGATCTTTTCAATCAAATCCTCAGCGCCCACATAATCCGCACCGGCCGTTCTCGCGTCATTGGCGCCTTCACCCTTGCAAAAACAAAGAACGCGTACTTTCTTGCCGCTGCCGTGCGGCAAACTCACGGTGCCGCGCACCACGCCTTCAGCCTGCTTCAAATCAAGCCCAAGCTGAAAATTGAGCTCCACGGACTCATCAAATTTCACCTTAGGGTACTGTTTGAAGGTTTCAATGGCTTCAAGAAGCGTGTAATAGCGCTTATGATCCACCAGCTTTTCACATTGCTTGTATCTTTTGCTTCTCACCAATGTCGTAGGCATCGCAACAATTCTCTCTCTTGAATTTATTCTTGAACGATTTCAATCCCCATGCTACGCGCGGTTCCCGCCACAATCTTGAGCGCGCTTTCCACCTTGGTGGTGTTGAGGTCTTTCATTTTTTCCTTGGCAATGGCCTGAACATCCTGCATTGTCACTTTACCGATTTTGAGTTTTCCGGGTTCGCCTGAAGCTTTCGCTAACCCGGCGGCCTTTTTAAGAAGGATGGCCACGGGAGGCGACTTTAAAATAAACGTGATCGATTTGTCTTCATAAACCGTGATCACAACCGGAAGCACCGTGCCCTGCTGGTTCTTGGTCCGCTCGTTGAATTCCTTGCAGAACCCCATGATGTTGACGCCGTGCTGCCCCAGTGCCGGGCCGATAGGAGGGGCCGGGTTAGCTTGACCGCCGGGGACTTGTAGTTTGATTTGGGTTAAAACTTTCTTTGCCATTAGATCTTCTCCACCTGCCAATATTCAAGCTCTACGGGAGTGGCACGACCGAAAATGGTTACCATCACTTTGAGCTTTCCCTTATTCGGATTGATTTCGTCTATCACGCCGTTAAAATTGGCAAAAGCGCCTTCTTTCACGCGGACACTTTCGCCGGAAGTAAACTCCACCTTGGGCTTGGGCTTGGAAGTCTTTTCTTCCTGCTGCCGCAAAATCCCGTCGATATCTGATTCTCTCAAAGGGATGGGGCGGTTACCCGACCCGACAAAACCTGTGATACCCGGGGTGTTTTTCACCAGATACCAGCTTTCATCGTTGAGGACCATTTCAACGAGGATATAGCCGGGGAAAAATTTCCTTTCGGAAATTTTTTTCTTTCCCTCTTTAACTTCACTCACCTTTTCGGTGGGAATAAGCACCTGGCTCAAATACTGCTTCAACCCAGCCGCATCGGCACGAGTTTCCAAGCTGCTTTTTACCCGGCCTTCAAATCCCGTCTGGGTATGAATCACATACCATTTAAATGCTGACATCAATCACCCTAAAAGAATTCTCAACACAATCGAAAGAAAAAAATCAACAACGCCGATAAACGCTGCCAGAATCAAAGTCGTAAAAATAACAACTCCGGTTGAGCCCAATAGCTCGTCCCGGGTCGGCCAAGCCACCTTGTCGAGTTCTTGCTTCACCTCATTCAAAAATCCGGCAACTTTATTGGCCATAAAATTAACGACTTTCCCTGCTTCCCAAAATGGCAGGCCAGGAGGGATTCGAACCCCCAACCCGCGGTTTTGGAGACCGCTGCTCTAGCCAATTAGAGCTACTGGCCTTCATGCAAATCATTTCTTTGACACGAAAGTTTAAAATAACCAATGTTCCAGTCGCTCTACTTGGTTTCCTTGTGAGCGGTGTGTTTTCTGCAAAATTTGCAAAATCTGTTTCGCTCTAGGCGTTCAGTGGTCGTCTTTTTGTTTTTGCGGGTAATATAGTTTCTGTGCTTGCATTCCGTGCAAGCCATGGTGATCAGTTCGCGCATGAGAAAAATCCTATATCACTTCACAATGTCGCTGACCACGCCAGCGCCCACTGTCTTGCCGCCCTCGCGAATGGCGAACCTCAATTCCTTCTCCATCGCGATAGGCTGGATCAACTCCACCTCGATATCCACATTGTCTCCGGGCATCACCATCTCCACACCCTGCGGCAATGTCGCCACTCCCGT